>Ga0316604_10000809_pt1 | contig 32846 bp, 30 predicted proteins | sample OWC_soil_day20_C_FD_207650 | JGI IMG/M metagenome (GOLD analysis project Ga0316604, IMG submission 207650) | Wetland soil microbial communities from Old Woman Creek delta, Ohio, United States - OWC_soil_day20_CT | ecosystem: Environmental > Terrestrial > Soil > Wetlands | place: USA: Ohio... | reverse complement strand
TGTGTTGAGCCGTTGCTTGTTGCGATGTTGAATGCCAGAAAATGGCCGAGCGATATTGTGTGCCGATATCGTTGCCTTGGCGATTGAGCGTGGTGGGGTCGTGAATGGTGAAAAACACATCCAGCAAGGTTTCATAACTGATCTGAACGGGATCGAAGTGAATTTCAATCACTTCGGCATGGCCGGAATCGCCATTGCAGACTTGGCGGTAGCTGGGGTGATCGAGATGCCCGCCCATGTAGCCGGAAACCACGGATGACACACCGCGGAGACGCTGAAAAACGGCCTCAAGGCACCAGAAGCAGCCGCCGGCAAAGGTTGCAATTTCGGTCATTGGCGTGCCGTCCTCTGGTTGGATGGCAAAGGCGTGCTGTAGTTGCTGCGCCACGGATTGATATCCAGCCCCCCGCGACGAGTGTAGCGCGCGTAAACCGCCAGCCGCAGCGGACGGCACTGGCGCAGTATATCCATGAAGATTCGTTCGACGCACTGTTCGTGAAATTCGTTATGATTTCTGAACGAAATCAGATATTTGAGCAGGGATTCGCGATTGATGGGTGCGCCGAAATAGCGGATCTGCACACTGGCCCAATCCGGCTGGCCAGTAACCAGGCAATTGGATTTGAGCAGGTTGGAGGACAGCGTTTCCTCGATCGGTGGCTGGGCTTCGCAATGCAGCAGCTCTGGCGCGGGCTGGTAGGTATCGACCTCGATATCGAGGTTGTCGATGCAGTAACCTTCCAGCGTGGTGATGCGCTGACTGCCGAAGCGATCGGGCAACATCAGATCGACCGAGACGGGTTTTCCTGCTGCAGCGCTCAGATCGTGCACCAGGCGGGCTAGCAATTCGGTTTCATCGGCCAGCCGGGTCTGGTTGAACGAGTTCAGGTAAAGCTTGAAAGACTTCGACTCGATGATGTTCGGGCTATCGGCCGGAATCAGGAAAGTGGCCAGCGCCACCTGGGGTTTGCCGCGCAAATTGAGCCAGGACAGCTCGTAGGCGTTCCAGATATCTACGCCCATAAAGGGAGGCGTACCGGGAATACCGATTTCCTCACGCTTGCTCGCGCGCGGAATCGGGAACAGCAGATCCGGGGCGTATTCGGCCTGATAGGTGACTGCTTTGCCGAGAGGGGAGAGGTGTGCTTCGTTCATACTGGAATGCTTCTGTTAACGGTATTTTCTGATCAGACCCACCATCACGCCATAAATTTCCAGTCCTTCGCGGGGACGGATCGGGGCGTATTCGGCGTTTTCTGGCTGCAGCAGGAAACCAAGTTTATCTTTGGCCAAGGTCTTGAGTGTGTATTCGCCATCGACGATGGCAATGACCTTGTCGCCCAGATTCGCGGCATGGCGCTTTTCCACGACGGCAATATCGCCGTCATGAATCCCCGCTTCAATCATCGAATCGCCCTTGACCCGGACAAGTACCGTGGTGGAAGGGCGAGGGATCAGGTATTCATCGACGGTGAGCGCATCGCTCATCGCATCGTTGGCTGCGGCGGGCAGGCCAGCGGGTACCGGAAAATCGGCGAGTTCGCGCTCGAAGAAGCGCTTGGTCGGAGCCAGGCGCCGATCGGGCGTCATCTCGATATAGCCAGCCAGGGTCAGGCGCTTTACCAGGGCGGAGACGGCCGATTTTGAAGCCATGCCGAGCATTTCCCCGATCACGGCGTAGGAAGGCAAGCTGCGGTATTGGGAGAAATAATCCTGCAACTTGCCGAGGTATTCGTTATCGCGGTTCGGGTTGCCCATGGGTGCTCCAGTCGAACAATCGTTCAGATAGACTAGTGAACGTCCGTTCTGCTGTCAAGCCTTTGCTTACAGCAGCGCATTGCTTGTTGGCAACTGACTCCCGGGATTGGGTGTTTACTTTACCGGGACGCCGTGCCAGTCGAGTTTTTCATGCAATTTGACCACATTGCCAATAATGATCAGCGCCGGAGGTTTGACGTGATGCTGTTCGATCAGCGCGGGCAGGGTGGCCAATGTGCCGGCCACCGTTTTTTGTTCCGGGGTGGTGGCTTTTTCGATGATGGCCGCCGGGGTGTCGGCGGCGCGGCCGTAAGCGATCAGGCGTTCGCAAATGCGGGGGGCTTCCTTGATCCCCATGTAAATCACAAGGGTTTCCGTTGGGCTGGTCAGGCGTGCCCAGTCGAGTTCGGTTTCACCTGCCTGGCGGTGGCCGGTAACAAAAGTCACCGATTGCGCGTAATCGCGGTGGGTGAGCGGAATGCCGGCATAGCAGGAGGCGCCTGCGGCTGAGGTAATGCCGGGAACCACTTCGAACGGGATACCGTTTTGCGCGAGTTCGTCGATTTCCTCGCCGCCACGGCCGAAGATGAAGGGATCGCCCCCTTTGAGGCGCAAGACGGTTTTGCCTTCCTGGGCCAGTTTGACCAGCAGTTTGTTGATTTCTTCCTGAGGCAGGGCATGGTCGCTGGCTTTTTTGCCGACGTACCGGCGTTTGGCATCCCGGCGTACCAAGTTGAGAATCGCAGGAGAAACCAGGTTGTCGTAAAGCACGACATCGGCTTTTTGCATCAGCCGCAATGCGCGGAAAGTCAGCAAGTCGGGATTGCCCGGACCGGCGCCCACCAGATAGACCGCGCCTTGCTGCAGCTGATTGGCCTGCGCTTGCTCCAGTTCCGCAGCCAGTGCCTCTGCCGCGCCGCGCTCGTCCCCGGCCAAGGCTTTTTCTGCGGCAGCACCTTCCAGTGCGTTTTCCCAGAAGCGGCGGCGCTCGCGTTCGCGGTCGCCGAAACGGGCCTTGACCTGATCACGGAATTGCCCGGCCAGACGCGCCAGTACGCCATAACCATGCGGCAGCCAGGCTTCAATCCGGGCGCGCAGGTGCCTGGCCAATACCGGTGCTTGCCCACCGCTGGAAATGGCAATCATCAGCGGAGAGCGATCAACGATGGAGGGGACGATAAAACGGCAAAGTTCCGGGTGATCGACCACGTTGACCAAAATGCCGGCAGCTTCGCATTCGGCGTGAATCGCGGTATTGACTTGGCTATTGTCGGTCGCGGCGATCACCAGACGCATGCCTGCGGTGTCGCCTGCTTGCCAGTCTCTTGCTATGTGCGTTGCCCGGTGGTTGTGAACTTGTTCCTGCAGGCCGTCGGTGAGTTGCGGGGCGACGATCGTGAGTTTTGCACCGGCGGCCAATAACAGCCCGACTTTGCGCTGCGCGACCTCACCTCCGCCCACGACCAGGCAAGGCTGATTTTTCAGGTCGATGAAGACGGGGAAATATTCCATGGCTGCGCCCAAGTAATGAGTCGATTGTAATCCGGCTATTTTATAGACGCAGCGGCGAAGTCTGTAGTCTTGTTGGTTATATGCTTGGAAGTGAGCTTAGTGACTGCGCCGGAAAACGCGATAACGCAGTCGCATGTCATCGAGTAGTGGCAAGAGGGTGAGAACTACCAGCAGCAAGGCAAGTGGTAGCGTGGTGGCATAGCCAAGCTGCTTGAATCCCACCCCTCCCATGATTCCGCCGGCGACAAACATCAAGATCAGCTTGCACTGGATGCGCAGTCTGCGCCTGTCCGCTTCTATTCGGCCCAGCTCTTGGCTGTGGTTGAAGTAGATCAGACGTCCGAGTTCGATGCCGAAATCGGTTACCAGCCCGGTAATGTGGGTGGTGCGAATTTCAGAATGGGAAATTTTGGTAATGACGGCGTTTTGCAGTCCCATGGTAAAACACAGAATAATCACGGTTTCCGGCAAGCGAAACGCAAACCGCTCATCCATCACTGATCCCATCAGCCCGAAGAGCAGGAGTAATCCGGCTTCCAGCAACAGCGGCAAGGCAAACTGGCTGCGCAGCCGTCGCCGTTTGGCCCAGTTCACCATCAGGGAACTGGTCATCGCCCCGCCCAGGAATGCGCAGAGTGCGGAGAGTCCGCCCAACGCCAGCGCAAGATTACCGAGCGCGATATTGTCGGCCATCAGCGAAACAATGCCCGTCATGTGCGAGGTATATTGACCGACCGCTAGGAATCCGCCGGCATTGGTCGCACCGGCGACAAAGGCCAGCGTGGCGCCCAGGCGAATATTGGCCTGGGGCGTGCGCTGGGTGGCGGTCATTTTACGAATAGACGGAATCATGGGTTTGTCTTGGGTGTACGAAATGCACAACGCCGGCACAGGGCCGGCGTTGCAGGGGCAGACAGATCAATCTTCGCGCCGCATTTGCGGGAAGAGAATCACGTCACGAATACTGGCTGAATCGGTGAGCAGCATCACCAGCCGGTCGATGCCGATGCCGCAGCCGCCGGTCGGAGGCAGGCCATATTCCAGGGCGCGGATGTAATCGGCATCGTAGTGCATCGCTTCTTCGTCGCCGGCATCCTTGGCTTGCGCCTGTTCGAGGAAGCGGGCGGCCTGGTCTTCCGGATCGTTGAGTTCCGAGAAGCCGTTGGCGTGTTCGCGGCCGACCATGAAGAGCTCGAAGCGCTCGGTGATCCCGGGGTTGCTGTCGGAAGCGCGGGCCAGCGGCGAAATTTCCAGCGGATAATCGATGATGTACGTCGGGTTCCACAGTTTTTCTTCAGTGGTTGCCTCGAACAACGAGAATTGCAGTCCGGCGATACCGTTGGTAATCACCAGCTTGCCGCCCAGGCGCTCGATCTCCGCCTTCAGCCAAGTACGGTCGTGCATCTGCGCTTCGGTGTAATGCGGGTTGTATTTCAGGATGGCTTGCGTGACGGTCAGGCGCTCGAACGGCTTGGACAGATCCACCGTGCGCCCCTGGTATTCGATCACGGTATGGCCGACCGCTTCGCGTGCGCATTCGCGGATCACGGTTTCGGTCAGTTCCATCATGCGGGTGTAGTCGGCGTAGGCCTCGTAGAACTCCATCATGGTGAATTCGGGGTTGTGGCGGGTGCTCATGCCCTCGTTGCGGAAGCTGCGGTTGATCTCGAACACGCGTTCCATGCCGCCGACAACCAGGCGCTTGAGGTAGAGCTCCGGTGCAATGCGCAGGAAGAGCTGCATGTCGAGCGCATTGTGATGCGTGGTGAACGGCTTGGCCGCTGCACCGCCCGGAATCGGATGCATCATCGGCGTTTCAACTTCCAGATAGCCTTCGCCGACCATCACTTCGCGCACCTTGCGGATGATCTTCGAGCGCTTGAAGAAGGTATCGCGGCTTTGCGGGTTGGTGATCAGGTCCAGATAGCGCTGGCGATACTTCATTTCCTGATCGGCCATGCCGTGGTGCTTGTCCGGCAGCGGACGCAGCGATTTGGTCAGCAGGCGCAGTTCCGTGACCTGCACGGTGAGCTCGCCGGTCTTGGTCTTCATCAGGGAGCCCTTGGCACCCAGAATGTCACCCATGTCCCAGTGCTTGAACGAGGCATAGATGGCTTCGCTCACGGCTTCGCGGCTGATGTAGAACTGGATCTGGCCCGAGGCATCCTGCACGGTGGCGAAGCTGGCCTTGCCCATGACGCGCTTGAGCATCATGCGGCCGGCAATGGCGACTTCCACGTTTTGAGCGACCAGCTCCTCGCCTTCGGTCGCGTCATACTTGGCATGCAAGTCCGCAGATTGGTGGCTGGGTTTGAAATCGTTCGGGAAGGCAATGCCTTGCTCGCGGATGGCACCCAGTTTGGCGCGGCGCTCGGCGACCAACTGGTTTTCGTCTTGCAGGGTTACTTCCGGGGTGGCTTGCTTGTCGCTCATGGTGCTTTCCATCGCTTGGGCGCCTGGCGCCCGCAGGTTCAAATAGTCGAATATTCATAGTGCGGGAAAAAGAACAACGCGCCCGGTGCGGCGCAGTGGTCGTTTCCCGGTAAGTCGAATTACACGCCCTGTTTCAGGCTGGCTTCGATGAAGCCATCCAGGTCACCATCCATCACGCCCTTGAGGTTGCCTACCTCGTAGCTGGTGCGTAGATCCTTGATGCGGCTCTGGTCGAACACGTAAGAGCGAATCTGGTGGCCCCAGCCGATGTCGGCCTTGCCGGCTTCGAGGGCTTGCTGGGCTTCCATGCGTTTGCGCAGCTCGGCTTCATAAAGCTTTGCGCGCAGCATTTTCATGGCTTCATCGCGGTTCTTGTGTTGCGAGCGGTCATTCTGGCACTGCACGACAATGCCGGACGGATTGTGTGTAATCCGCACGGCCGAGTCGGTCTTGTTGATGTGCTGACCGCCTGCGCCCGATGCGCGATAGGTATCGATGCGCAGATCGGCCGGGTTGATTTCAATTTCGAAGCTGTCGTCGACTTCCGGGTAGACAAAGACCGAGCAGAACGAGGTGTGGCGACGCGCGTTCGAATCGAACGGCGAAACGCGGACCAGGCGGTGCACGCCGGTCTCAGTGCGCAGGTAGCCATAGGCATATTCGCCGGTCAGCTTGATCGTGGCGCTGGTGATGCCGGCGACTTCGCCATCCGAGACTTCCATGACTTCCACGTTGAAGCCCTTGCGCTCGCCGTAGCGCACATACATGCGCAGTAGCATGCCGGCCCAGTCCTGGGCCTCGGTGCCGCCGGCGCCCGACTGGATGTCGACAAAACAGGGATTGGGATCCATCGGGTTGTTGAACATGCGGCGGAATTCGAGCGCGGCGATTTCTGCGCTGATCTTGGCGACGTCGGCTTCGACAGCGTGCAGCGTTTCTGCATCGTCTTCGCTTTTTGCCATGTCGAAAAGATCGCGGCTGTCGGCGATTTCGCCGGTCACGCGGTCAAGTACGACGACGACATCCTCCAGCGCCTTGCGTTCGCGGCCCAATTCCTGCGCTTTTTTCTGATCGTTCCAGATATCCGGGTCTTCGGTCAGGCGCACGACTTCTTCCAGCCGGTCGCGTTTGCCGGGATAGTCGAGATAACGCCGCAATTCCTCGGTGCGTGTGCCAAGGTCGACAAGCGTGTTCTCGATCTGATTTAACTGTTCAGCTTCCATTGCTGCTAATCCGATTCTGCGACTGCAAAACCGGGAATTATATACCAGCATGCCCGCAACGGTTGTCAAGAAATGTGCCGAGTCAAGTTGAACCCTCTTGGCTTTGCTTTGTACTTGATTAGACAGACGTTGTTCCAGCAGGCGACAGACTATCGTTGAAGGGTGTTGAGCAAACAGTGTTTTTTTTTACATCACTTTGGGTATATTGTTGTTTTCAGAGTGGACGCACAAGAAACGTTGTGCATTCTTGCGGGGGCGGTAATGAGTCAGCCAGTCATGCCAGATTTTGGAAGAGGGAGTCCTGCGCAATTCGCAGCGCTTGCCGATCCCAAGTTGTTGGCGTGCCGTGATATCGCGCTGCAACTGCTACTCCAGTCGTTTGATGGTTTTTTTAGCCGGCTGGAAAATGATTTTTTCGAACTGGCAGAAAAATCCTCCGAACGCTCGTTGCGCGAGATTTATTTCGCTGCGCGTGCCGAAACACTGGCCAAGCGCGGCTTGATCAAAGCTGAATTCCGCCAGCAGTTTCTCGATGCCTTCGATCAGCGCTTGCAAGAACTGGAAAGCGAAGAGCGCGGGGTGCGTTACCTCAACAAGGATGAGCCCAAGACTGAGCTGTCGTTGGTGGCCAATGAGGAATATGAAGAAAACCTGACCGTCAGCAGTATGGCCAGTGCGTTCAAGCTCACGGGTGGTGAAGATCTGCGGCAGATGGAATCGCGCCTGGCCCGATTGGTTCCAGGCAAGGCCGAGCAGAATGCCGCCAATCCGATCTGTCCGGAGGCGATTTGCGAAGCGATGCTGAGGGCCTGCCGGCAGATTGAAAGCGGCGTTGAAGCGCGCATTGTGGCATTGCGCGCATTCGAATCTCAGCTTACCCAGCAAGTGGGAGGGATCTACCGGCAAGTCAACGAGTTTCTGGTGCAGCAAAATGTTCAGCCGGTAAGTTACAAGTCACATCCGCAACCAACAAGCGGGTACAGGCCGCCTCGGCGGGAGGATCCGCCGCCTGCCTCCGCGACACCATCCGAAAATCCTTCAGTAACAGCAGGTGCCGCGCCTTTGTCGCCGGGCCTGGTGAATATGATGGTTCCTGCCGCGCTGGCAGCGCATCTGGAGCGGTTGCTGAGCGGATCTGCGCAGCAAGCGCCACAAACTGCAGTACAAAGCGCAACGGAATTTTCTTTTCTCAATCAATTGCAGCACCGTTTGCCGGAAGACCCTGTTGCACTGGAAGGTGAGACTTTGCTTCCGGCTTCCGGAAATCTGATATCGCTGCTGCAAACCACGCAGTGGGCCCAGGGTCTGGCGCAGATGGATGCCATGACCTTGAATCTGGTCGCGTTGCTGTTCGATCGCTTGTTTGAAGATTCTCGCCTGCCCGAGGCGATCAAGGGTTTGATTGGCCGCCTGCAGATTCCCGTCCTGAAAGTGGCGCTGCTCGATAGTGCTTTTTTCTCGCGCAAGCAGCATCCCGCGCGCCAGTTGCTCGACCGCCTGGCGGAAGCCGCAATTGATTGGCATGACGATGCCGATGCGGGCAATCCGCGTTTTGACAAGCTATCGGCCATCGTGACCTGGATTGTGGTGAATTTTGAGGATGATGTTGGTATCTTCGATCAGGCGCTGGTGGACTTGGAATCGTTTTTGCTGGCCGAGGCGGATGCGGCAACCAGTCAGATTCAGGATGATGCGCAAGAACTGGCGGTGGCCGAACTCAATGAACTCGGCCTGGCAACAGCGGAAAGCCTTGTCGGTGCCCGTTTGTTCAAGCGCGATGTGCCCGCACTGGTAGATGAGTTTGTCCGGCGCTGGTGGGTGCCGGCGCTGGCCAAAGTCTACGGAGTCGAGGGGGAGAATGAGCCCCGTTTTGTGGCCTACGTGACTGCGCTGGATGATCTGCTCTGGAGTGTGGAGCCCAAGCGTGGGGCCGAGGAGCGTCTCCAGCTGGTCAATTGTTTGCCCCGCATGCTGAAAACACTGGAAGAAGGAACGGCAGAGGCCGGGATGGCCGCACAGGAGTGGCAGGCGTTCATGTCCGAGCTCGTGCATTGCCACGCTTCCGCCATTCGCAATGGCATGCGGCCGCCGTCTGCGGCACCGGTTTTTGCACCTGCGGTCGCTGAAGTCGCCGCACCAATACCGGAGCCGGTTTACGAGTTGCCTCCTGTTTTGCTGGAAGAGTTGCCCAAGCGCTGGGCGTGGGTCGATTTGCAGGAAGAGGATGGGAGTCACCACAAATTGCGCCTTACTTGGATCAGCCCGCAAGGAACGCGTTTCCTGTTTACCAATCGCGTCGGCGCCAATGGGCACACATTCACCCGGACCGAGATCGAAACTTTGATTCGCAATGGCCGCTTGCGGCATGAGGATTGGTCAGGCAGCCTGACCGATGGCGTGTTTGATGAGCTGCGCCATACTTTGTCTGCTTGAGTTGCGAAAAACCGCTTTCCGCTCTCGGTGAGTTTCGGCAACTCTGCTAGACTTGCCGCCCATGATCAGACTCAAATCCCTTTCTTTGCGGCGCGGCATCAAGGTTTTGCTTGAGCGCGCCGATCTCATGTTGAATCCCGGTTGCAAGGTCGGTGTCGTCGGTCCGAATGGCGCCGGAAAATCCAGTTTCTTTGCCTTGCTGCGCGGTGAGCTGCACCAGGACGTCGGCGATCTGGAATTGCCGCCCGGCTATGTGATTGCGCACGTGGCGCAGGAAACGCCGGCGCTGGATATGCCGGCGCTGGACTATGTACTCGATGGCGATCTGGAATTGCGCGCGATCGAGCGCGAACTGGCTGCCAGTCAGCACGATGGCCTGCATCATGCCGAATGCCTGGCGCGGCTGGAAACGATCGACGGCTATTCGGCACCAGCACGTGCGGCCAAATTGCTGGCCGGACTGGGTTTTTCCGAGCAGGAAATGGCCCGACCGGTAGCGAGTTTTTCTGGCGGCTGGCGCATGCGCCTCAACCTCGCGCAGGCGCTGATGCGTCGCTCGGATCTGCTGCTGCTCGACGAGCCGACCAACCACCTGGATCTGGAAACGGTGGTCTGGCTGGAAAACTGGCTGCGCAGCTACCCGGGCATGTTGCTGGTGATCTCGCATGACCGCGATTTCCTCGACAACACGGTCAACGCGATCCTGCACGTCGAACAGGCTGCATTGAATCTGTATACCGGCAACTATGCCGATTTCGAAGCGCAAAAGGCCGCTCGCCTTTCGCTGCAGCAACAGGCATTCGAAAAACAGCAGCGCGAGATCGCGCATCTGGAATCGTTCATCACCCGCTTCAAGGCCAAAGCCACCAAGGCGCGGCAGGCGCAAAGCCGGGTCAAGGCGCTGGAACGGATGGAGCGCATTGCCGCCGCGCATGTCGATTCACCGTTCACCTTTGCTTTTCGCGAGCCGGATTCCAGCCCCAATCCGCTGTTGCGCATCGAGGATGGCGCGGCGGGTTACAACCCGGCGCAGCCGGTGCTGCGCAACCTCAATTTCAGCGTGGAACGCGGCGCGCGCCTGGGCTTGCTGGGTGTCAACGGCGCGGGCAAATCCACGCTGATCAAGTCGCTGGCGGGCGAGCGGCCGCTGTTGCACGGCGTGCGCACCGAAGGCAAGGGATTGCGCGTCGGGTATTTCGCCCAGCATCAACTCGACCAGTTGCGCGAAGATGAAACGCCGCTTTGGCATATGCAGAAACTCGATCCGGTCACGCGCGAGCAGGAACTGCGCGATTACCTGGGCGGTTTCGATTTCCGCGGTGAAATGGCGATGAGCAAGGTCGGCCCGTTTTCCGGCGGCGAAAAGGCCCGGCTCGCGCTGGCCTTGCTGATCTGGCAAAAACCCAATCTGTTGCTGCTCGACGAGCCGACCAACCATCTGGATATCGAAATGCGCCAAGCGCTGACGCTGGCGATGCAGGATTACGAAGGCGCGTTGATCGTGGTTTCGCACGATCGCCACCTGATGCGCAGTACCGTGGATGACTTCTGGCTGATCGAAGGCGGCACACTGCGCGTATTCGATGGCGATCTGGACGATTACACCCAGTACAGCCAGGATAACCGCAACGTGGATACGCGCCGCCCCGGCGAATCGGGCGAACAGGTCGACCGCAAGGCGCTGAAACGGCAGGAGGCCGAAACGCGCCAGCGGCTCTCGGCTCAGCGCAAGCCGCTGGAGCAGCGGCTGGGCAAGATTGATAAAGAACTTGCGCAATTGACCGCGACACATGCTGCATTGACTGCCCAACTGGCCGATCAATCCATATATGCCCTGGAAAACAAGGCCGTGCTGCAAGATGCGCTGTTGCAAGAGGCACAAGCCAAGCAGCGGATCGAGTCGCTGGAGCTTGAGTGGCTGGAAGTGACCGAAGCGCTGGAAGCGTTGCAGGCGTAGTTCATTCCTTGATGAAGCGCGGCTTTCAATTCAAGGCAGCGCCCCTTTAAACAATATTGTGAGCACGATGCTGGAATTCTTATCCTGGGCCCAGTTGTTTGGCTACCTGGCATTTTTGCTGGGGGTCGGCTCGTTCCTGCAGATCAACGACCGGCATTTCAAGCTTTGGATGACGGGCGAGTGCGTGGCGTATGCCGTGCATTTCTTTTTGCTGGGCAACCCGACGGCGGTGGCCAGCACGCTGGTGTCGGCCAGTCGCTCGGTCATTTCAATGTACACGCGCTCGCTCTGGCTGGCCTGGGCGATTGTCCTGCTCAATATTGGCCTCGGCATCGTGTTCGTCAAACATCCGGCCGATGCCTTGCCGCTGATAGCTTCGAGCATGGCCACGCTGGCGCTGTTCCGGCTGCAGGGTATCCGCCTGCGCTTTGTCATGCTGATCGGCACCTTGCTGTGGCTGGTCAACAATATCATTGCCGGTTCGATCGGCGGCTCCGCGCTGGAAGCGGTGGTGGCGACCATCAATTTTTCCACGATGGTGCGCATGTATCGTGCTGAGCGCAGCCAAACCGCTGCAAACTGAACTTCTGCTTTCCCTGCCGCGCCGGACGGTTCATTATCCGGCTCCTCGTTTATCCAGGATGCAATCATGGCCCTCAAGGCAACCATCTATAAGGCTGATCTGCAGATCTCCGACATGGACCGCAACTACTACGCGGAACATTCCCTGACCATTGCACGTCATCCTTCCGAGAACGATGAACGGATGATGGTGAGGCTCCTGGCGTTTGCGCAAAACGCCAGCGAATCGCTCGCTTTCACCAAAGGCTTGTGCGATACCGATGAGCCCGATATCTGGCAAAAGGATCTGACTGGTGCGATCGAACTCTGGATCGAGCTGGGGCAACCCGATGAAAAGCGGCTGCGGCAGATTTGCGCCAAGTCGGCGCAGGTGAAACTGTATTGCTACAGCGGGCGCTCGGCCGAAATCTGGTGGGAGCAGATACAGAGCAAGGCCGCCCGTCTGGATAATCTGAGTGTGATTTGCATCGAGCCCGAAACGGTCAAATCCCTGGCCACGCTTGCAGAACGAACCATGCGCCTGCAATGCACAATCCAGGATGGCGAAACTTGGTTCGGCAGCGATGCGCTGAACGTGCATGTTGCGCCCAATGTCTGGAAAGCTTAGGTTCTGAAGGGCTTGGTCGAGGATGCCGCATATCCTCGACCAAGCCGCGGTTTACACCTCAATGATGTGGCTTTCTTTCACTTCCTCCATTACCACATAGCTGCGTGATTCGACCGCCATCGGCAATTTGAGCAGGATGCGTCCAAGCAGGCCGCGATAATCTTGCATGTCAGGAATGCGCGCTTTGATCAGGTAATCAAATTCCCCGGCCACTAGATGGCATTCCAGCACCTCGGGCACCAGTGCCAGTTCACGTTTGACTGCATCGAAAATCTCGGCAGATTTTTTCGATAGGCGCAATTCCACAAACACCAGGATACGCAATCCCAGAAGCTGTTGGTTCAAGTGCGCATGGTAGCCGGTGATCACATGATCGCGCTCCAGACGCTTGACGCGCTCGTTCACCGGAGTGGGCGATAGCCCGATGCGTGCAGCCAATTCGGTAATCGATATTCGCGCTTCGCGTTGCAGGATGGTGAGGATTTTTCGATCCGTTTTGTCCAAGTCGATCATTTCACTGTTTCCGGGCAGATAACAGGGGTTACTTTAGCTAATTCCACTGCAAAAGTGTGAATGAATGGTTACTTTCCCTGTTATGGCATCCATATACTTAATCATCCGCTGCAGAGATCGCTGACTTACTGACTTGGTGAATCCGGCATTCTGGCGGAGATAGAGCTTTACTTACATCTACAAATTACATCTATAAAAGGGAGAATTAAAATGCTGGTTGGCGTTCCCAAGGAAATCAAGAATCACGAATACCGCGTCGGCCTGACCCCGGCCGGCGTGCGCGAACTGGTTGCGCATGGCCATCAGGTCATGGTGGAAAAACAGGCCGGTGCCGCCATCGGTTTCAGTGACGATCAATATGCCGCTGCGGGCGCAAGGATGGTCGAAGCTGCGGCCGAAATTTTTGCCTCGGCCGAGATGGTGATCAAGGTCAAGGAGCCGCAACCGATCGAATACAAGCAGCTGCGCCCGGGCCAGATTCTTTACACCTATCTGCATCTGGCTCCCGATCCCGAACAGACCAAAGGCTTGGTCGAATCCGGCGCGATCTGTATTGCCTACGAAACCGTGACCGACGTGCGTGGCGGCCTGCCGTTGCTGGCACCAATGTCGGAAGTTGCCGGTCGCATGGCGATCCAGGCTGCGGCGCATGCGCTGGAAAAGGCGCAAGGCGGCTCCGGTGTGCTGCTCGGCGGTGTGCCGGGGGTAGCGCCGGGCCATGTGACGGTACTCGGCGGCGGTGTAGTCGGCATAAATGCCGCGCGTATGGCCATGGGCCTGGGTGCGGATGTCACGATCCTCGACAAATCGTTGCCGCGCCTGAAGGAAATCGATAACGATTTCGGCGGCCGCATCAAGACGTTGTACTCCACGCAGGATGCCATCGAAGCCGAGCTGAAAGTGGCCGATGCCGTGATCGGCGCGGTGCTGATCCCGGGTGCGTCTGCGCCGAAGCTGGTGACGCGCGACATGCTCAAACTGATGAAAGCCGGATCGGTGCTGGTGGATGTGGCGATTGACCAGGGCGGCTGTTTCGAGACTTCGCATGCCACTACGCATCAAGACCCGACCTATGTCATCGACGGCGTGATCCATTATTGCGTGGCCAATATGCCGGGCGGCGTGGCGCGTACTTCTACGATGGCACTGACCAACGCCACGCTGGGTTTCGCGCTGGCGATTGCCAACAAGGGCGTAAAGCGGGCGCTGCTGGAAGATGGCCACCTGAAGAACGGACTGAACGTGTGTTGCGGCAAGCTGACCTACGAGGCGGTTGCACGCGATCTGGGCTATGAATATGTTCCGGCAGTCGATGCCTTGAATGCGCTCTGAGCGAGTCCTGTAGAATTAAGGCCCCGGTCAATCCGGGGCCTCAGGCTGCTCGCAAAATTGTTTGCATGTGTCTGCAAGGGCTCGGCCAAGCCGGCCCCGATACGCAGGCTTATGATTTTGCAGCCTTTTTGATTTATACCCACTCCTTCCGTCCCCTCCTTGAGGGGAAACCTCGCGAAGCGAGTAGGGGGTATCATCAATCCAAGGCCCCGGTAAACTTGGGGCCTTTTTGTTGATGGATGAGACGATGGATCTGGCAGCCCTGATTGAAAAACTGCGCGAATTCGCACGCGAACGCGACTGGGAGCGCTACCACACGCCCAAGAATCTGGCGATGGCCATGTCGGTGGAGATGGCCGAACTGGTCGAGCACTTCCAGTGGCTGACGCCGGAGGAATCGCTGGCGGTGCAAAACGACCCAGCCAAACTCACCGCGATCGGCGAAGAAATGGCCGATGTGCTGCTCTACTTGGTGCGCATGGCCGACGTACTCGGTGTCGATCTGGAACAGGCTGCGTTGCGCAAGATCGGCTTGAACGCAATCAAATATCCGCCCGTGCCGCAGAAGGCCAAGTCATGAGAATCCTGCTCGCGCCGATGGAGGGGCTGCTTGACTGCGTGCTGCGCGATATTCTGACCCGCGTCGGCGGCGTTGATCTGTGCGTCTCGGAATTCGTGCGCGTATCCGGTTCGCTGCTGCCCAACCGCACTTATCAGCGCATCGTGCCGGAACTGGATCAGGGCAGCCGCACCACGGCGGGCGTGCCGGTACGGGTGCAATTGCTTGGTTCCGATCCCTATTTCATGGCCCTCAATGCCGCGCGGTTGGCGGCATTGAAACCCGCTGCGATTGATCTTAATTTCGGCTGCCCGGCCAAGACGGTGAATCGCCACGGCGGCGGCTCGATTCTCTTGCGCGAACCCGATCGTATCCACGAACTGGTGGCAGCGGTGCGCGCCGCGATTCCGCCGGATATGATGCTGACCGCCAAGATGCGCTTGGGCTACGAAGATAAGACCCTGGCGCTGGATTGTGCTCGGGCAATGGAAGCGGGCGGAGCGGCGGAACTGGTGGTGCACGCCCGTACCAAAGTGGAAGGCTACAAGCCGCCGGCGCACTGGGAGTGGATCGGCCGCATCCAGGATGCGGTGAAAATCCCGGTGATCGCCAATGGCGAGATCTGGACCGTTGACGATTATCGTCGCTGCCGCGAAATCAGCGGCGTGGCGGATGTGATGCTCGGGCGTGGCATGGTCGCCAATCCGGCACTGGCGCAGCTGATCAAGCACGGGGAGAGTGGTGCCATGCCGTGGGCACAATTGCAGCCGCTCCTTGCGGATTTCTGGCTACTGGTCACGCGCCATACCCTGCCCAAATACCACTGTGGACGGGTCAAACAGTGGCTCAATTATTTGCGCCAGACCTATCCGGAGGCGGAGGCCCTGTATCAAACGGTGCGAATCGTGACGCAGCCGCAGGAAATGGCTGCCATTCTCTGCCAGCCGCAAGTTTAAAAAACTAACGCCACCGCTTTATGCTGTGGCGTTTTGTTTGGGATAGATGCTTGAAAAGGTTATTTTTTAAGTAGATCGCGAATCTCGCGCAATAGCTCGATATCTTCCGGTGTCGGTGCAGGAGCCGCAGGTGCGGGGGCTTCTTCACGCTTGAGTTTGTTGATCATCTTGACCACCAGGAAAATTGCAAAAGCGATAATGATGAAACTGATGAGCTGGTTGAAAAACAGGCCGGGATTCAAGGTGACTGCGCCGGCTTTTTGCGCATCGGCCAAGGTGGCATAAGGCCCGGGGACTTTGCCTTCGTTGAGAATGAAGAAAATGTTCGCAAAATCCACCTTGCCTACGATCATCCCGATGGGGGGCATGATGATGTCTTTGACCAGCGAATCGACAATTTTCCCGAAAGCAGCGCCGATGACCACGCCGACTGCGAGATCAATGACATTGCCCCGCATCGCAAATTCTTTGAATTCCTTGAGCATGATTCGTGTCCCTTGAGTAATTGTGTTTTTAAAATTGGATTGGGTTCTGTTGATCTAACCCTGCCATGCTTATTTTAGTCAGGAAATAACCCGTATAAAAATTATGTTTCCACGGAAATGGGGGTGAGCACATCCATTGTCAATATCAGCAGCTGGGCTAAGATTGTATGTGAGCACCACATAACGAACGCGTCCGGTTTTCGCGCTACATGAATTCAATTCTGTGTTCCCGGGGTGTGGCCTGTCATTTTATCTTTGCTGTAAATGCCTTACTTGCCATGGGTGGCTTATGCATGCTGCGGATGTAGATTTTTCGCTTTTACCGGAGGTCATGGCCGAAGTTCAGGAACACTTGCCGGAGCTGGAGCGCGATCTGCACCACTTGGTGCAGACGCCGGATTCGGCTGAGCTGCTGGCCAGTGCTTTTCGGCATATGCATACCATCAAGGGCGATTTCGGTTATTGCCGGGCAACGCCCATCATCGAATTCATCCACCACTTGGAAGGCGTATTGCAAAGTATGCGAAATCGCGTCTTTCAATGCTCCGCGTTGGTGGCTGAAGCACTCATACAGAGCATGGATCAGGTGTCGACGATGATGGAATCGCTGGCACAAACCCGGCAATTCGATGCCAAGCCGCGGGGGGCGCTGACCGGTTTGATTCAGCAGCTGGCGCAAGCCCAAAACCAGCAGGAGGCAGACCAGGCTGCGCGATATATCTTGCTGGCCGAGCATGATGTGAATCTGGGCGAAGCAGGGCAGGGCGATAGCGCAGTGCCACTGCCTTCTGCGGAAAGTGTGGCTCGTGCACTGGCTTTGGGGGAATTACTCTCGGATGCCTTGGGCGTCAGGTTTCCGCGCTGGCGTGGCCGTGCGGCACGGCAACGCGAACTGATCCTTGAGCTCAACCAGCAATATCTGCATCCCAGTCATGCCGATGCGCTGATCATTGCGGTCTACTGGCATGATGTCGGGTTGCTGGCTGGCCCCGATTCTTTTATGCACAATCCCCCGGCACCTAAAACTGCAGCCTGGCCGGCCTATGCGGAGCATCCGGAGCGTGCTGCAACCTGGCTGCTGGCGGTGTCGCCGGATTGCACCGAAGCCGCTCAAATCATCCGCCAGCATCATCAGTGGGTTAGCGGTGCGGGCATTCCGGCTGCCGTGTACAAAACATCGCTGCATCAAGGCGCCTTGATGCTGGGGTGTGCGGATTTGATGTTCGATCGGGTGGCGGGGCTGCAGGGCGAAGATTACCAGCGGGGTGTGTTGCGAACCCTGTTTGATGTCAGTGCAGGCTTCGAGACCCGGTTCGATGCGGCGCTGATCTCCGCTTTTGAATCCATTGTGCATGGATTCGCTGCGCGTGCGGGCGCTGCGGCGAGTGAACAATCAGGTTCTGTTTTCCACCAATCCCGATAATTCGCCCTTTTCCAGGTGACGCACGGCGCGGGCGGCGTCGGCGGCTTTCTGATCGTGGGTGACCATGACGATGGTTTTGCCCATTTCGCGGTTCAGTCGTTCCAGAAGTAGCAGGATTTCTTCGCCTGATTTGCGGTCGAGATCGCCGGTGGGCTCGTCGGCGACGATCAGCGTCGGATCGGTGACGATGGCGCGGGCGATGGCAACGCGTTGTTGCTGTCCGCCGGATAACTCCCCCGGCGTGTGCGTAACGCGGTCGGACAGGCCAACCAGATCAAGTGCCAGCAGCGCGCGTTCCCGCCGTTCCCGCCGGGAAAGCGGCGAAAGCAACAGCGGCAGTTCGACATTTTCCTGCGCAGTGAGCACCGGCATCAGGTTGTAGAACTGGAAGATGAAGCCGATGTTGGCTGCGCGCCAGTCGGCGAGTTCTGCATCGTTCAGCGTGGCAATATCGATGTCGTTGACCAGAATTTGGCCGGAGGATGGCTTGTCGATGCCGGCGATCAGGTTGAGCAGGGTGGATTTCCCCGAGCCGGATGGCCCCATCAGGGCGAGGTAATCGCCCTGCAGGATATCAAAGCTGATGTCTATCAGCACGTCGAGCGCTTGGTCGCCCCGGTAGTAGGTTTTGCAGAGGCCGCGCAGGCTGACGGCGACGCTCACTTCATTTTCTCCGTGACCAGCGCGCCGTCCTTGAGTTTGGCCGAAGGCGAAAGCACCACGGTTTCGCCGTTTTTCAGGCCCTCCTTCACTTCGATCAGGTCGCCAATTCTGCCACCCAGTGTGACCTTGCGTGCCTGCACCTTGCCGGTTTTGTCCACGACAAAAGCGGTGCCCTCCTTGACCGCGTCGGCTTGCACCGCCAGGCGCGGCTGGCGTTCGTCGGCTTTGAGCGGCCGTTCCAGGAAGGCGACCTTGGCGCTCATGTCTGGCAGTACGCGCGGGTCGGTTTCTTCAAACTTGATCTTGAACTTCACAGTGGCTTTGCTGCGATCCACCGTGGGCACGATGCGCTGAACGCTGCCCAGCAGGCGCGTGTCGGGCAGGGCATCGAGTTGGATCTCACACGGTTGGCCCACGCGCGCCTTGGAAAGGCTGGTTTCGGAAACATCGGCTTCCACTTCCAGTGTGGTGAGGTCTGCCATTGTGACCACGGCGCCCTTGGAATCGGCGCTGGTACTGAACGGCGCGACGATATCGCCGACATTGGCCTGTTTGGTCAGCACCACGCCGGCAAACGGTGCTCGGATGATCGTGTTGTCCACCGAGGCTTGCGCATTGCGTACGGCGGCCTGCATCATTTTCACGGTGGCCACTTGTGCAAAAACTGCGGATACCGCTTGCTGATAGCGGCTTTGCGCGGCATCGACGGCAGCCGGAGAAACGAATTTTTGCTCGGCCAACTCTTTCTGGCGCTTGAGATTGAGCTGCGCATCCAGTCGGTCGGCTTCCAGTTGTTGCTGGCGTGCTTTCGAAACCTCGACATTTGCGCGGGCCTGGGCCAGTTGCGCCTGCATGTCGCTGTTTTCCAGCCGGGCGATGATCTCGCCCGCTTTGACGATGCTGCCTTCGCGAACACCCAGCCATTCGAGCCGGCCGGTGCCTTTGGTGGCCACGGCAGCCTTGCGGTCGGCCGTTACGTAGCCGGTGGCATTGAGCAGCGTGATCGATTGCGCAGGCCAAGCCTGGGTGACACGGGCGGTTTCCACTTCCTGCGCCTGTTTGCCGATCACCAAGGCAACTGCTCCCACTATGCCGAGCAACACCACGCCGATGAGCAACGGTTTTATCCAGCGGCGCCGACGCTTTGGCGTTATGTCGCGTTTGATCTTGAGTTGATCCAGTGTTTCGGCCATGGGTTCGGAACCACGAAAGACTTTGAAGCCTGATTCTATCACTTGCCCAAGCGCGGGGATTTTCCCGGTGCGGAATTACACAGTCATTGCTGGTCCGGAAATTCCACGACCTCGGCGTGGGTTATCTGGAGGGCGCCGAAACCAGGTGCAGCCGGGTGATTTCAGACGGTGCACCGAATCGTTTGGGTGGACCCCAATAGCCGGTGCCGCGACTGATGTAGATCCAGAGATGATCCAGGCGGTGCAGTCCTGCTGTATAGGGTTGCTGCAAGCGGACAAAAAGATTCCATGGCCAGAATTGCCCGCCGTGCGTGTGCCCGGACAATTGCAGATCGAAGCCGGCGGCGGCCGCTGCTTTCGCCGAGCGTGGCTGGTGGGCCAGCAGGATTTTGGGCATTGCGGCAGGAGCGCCGCCTAGGGCGGTTTGCGGATTGCTTTGCTGGGCCGGATCGAACAAATGGGCGCTATAGTCAGTTACGCCCGCTACGACCAGCGAGGCACCGTCGTGTTCCAGCACCACATGTTCGTTCATTAAGCAACGCAGCCCCAGTCGCCTGAATTCGCTCACCCATTGCGCAGCACCCGAGTAATACTCGTGGTTGCCGGTAACGAAGCAGGCGCCATGCCGGACCTGCAGGTTTGCCAGCGGCTGGGTGTGCGGGGCGAGCTCAGGCACGCTGCCATCGACCACGTCGCCGGTGATGGCGATCAAGTCGGCGCCGAGGGAATTGACCCGCTCGACAACTGCTTGAACGTAGTCACGCTTGATCGTCGGTCCGACATGGATGTCGCTGATCTGAACGATGGTGAAGCCGGCCAGTGCAGGGGGCAATCCCTCCAGCGGAACGTCGATTTCAACGACACGAGGCAGGCGCCGCGCATTGGCAAAACCCACGAGTGTGATCAGTACCGCTAGCAGTGGAACCAGCAGCGCACTGGCGAAGTTGAGCTGCGATCCGCCGATCAAAGCCAAAACCACATCGCGCAGAACGGTCAGCACCAGTACCGATGAAAACAAACCCATGGTCAGCGAACCCATCCAGGTAATCCGGTCCGACAGCGGCTGGCTTGAAATCACAAATCGGGCCAGCATGCCCCAGGGAATTAGCAATGTGGATGAAACCAGTAGCAACAAACCAAAGAGCCAGCCCGAGCGGCCCTGCGCCAAGTCCGGCAGCAGTTGCCAGCCGATGTAGCCATGCAAGAGCACAAGCAGCACGGTCACCGTAATGGCAAAACGGATCAGCCGTGCCGGTGACTGGGAAGGAAAGGCTGTCGGGTGTTCGGTTTCGTTATGCTCGCGTTGCATGGGCTAGCCTTGAGTGTTTCATCGGGAGACGATCTCGTTTCTACTGGTGTTGCCTGAAGGTTTGTTTGAGAGTCCTGCTACAGTTGAATGGTTCGTGGTTTGCCATGATTCTTGTGATTGCATTGTCGTTTTGGGGGATTGGGGCGGATGGCGTGTTTTCTCCATAAGCCTGAAACAGCACTGCCCTGAATTTCATATATGGGTATGAGTCAAATTCTCAACCGCTTTTATACGGCAGCAACTCTCGCGATAAAGCGCTTTCTCCATTGACTAGCGGGGGGCTGGCGGCTATCTTGCACTGCTTTGATTATGGGAGCGCAGGGGCATGGCTAAAGCTGCCAAAATGCCGGATAACTTTGAGGCCGGCCTCGCTGAGCTGGAAAATCTGATTGCCGCGCTGGAATCCGGCAATGCCCCCCTTGAGGAAGCGCTGGCACGCTATCAGCGCGGAATCGAATTGATGCGTTTTTGCGAGAGCAAGCTGGCCGATGCCGAACAGCGAATTCGCGTGCTGGAAGGCGGCGAATTGAAACCGTTTAATCCCGAAGAGAATGCCTGATGACCCTGCCGGATTTCAAAACCTGGGCAAAATCGATCCAGGAACGCGTCGAAGTCACGCTTGGCGAAGTATTGCCTGCCGCCGGTCATCAACCGGCACAATTGCATGAAGCCATGCGCTACGCCGTGCTCGATGGCGGCAAGCGCGTGCGCCCGCTGCTGGTGTTCGCCGCCGGCGAAATCGTCGGTGCCAGCCCGGAACGCTTGCAGTATGCCGCGTGCGCGGTAGAAATGATCCACGCCTATTCGCTGGTGCATGACGACATGCCGGCGATGGACAACGATGTGCTGCGCCGGGGAAAGGCCACGGTGCATGTGGCCTACGGCGAAGCTACGGCCTTGCTGGTGGGCGATGCGCTGCAGACCGCTGCGTTTGATACTCTGTCTTCCCGTGTGCTGGCGGATAATCCCACCGACCAGTTGCGCATGGTGAATATCCTCGCGCGGGCCTCGGGCAGTTTCGGCATGTGCGGCGGGCAGGGTATCGATCTCTATGGCGTTGGCAAGGCACTGACCCTGCCCGAACTGGAAATGATGCACATCCTGAAAACCGGCGCGCTGATCCGCTCGTCGGTGTTACTGGGTTCATTCTGTGGTGCTGCCTTGGATGAAGCCGAGCGCAGCCGGCTCGACCATTTCGCCAAGTGCATGGGCCTGGCTTTCCAGGTCGTCGATGATATTCTCGACTGCGAAGCAGATTCTGCCACGCTGGGCAAGACGGCGGGCAAGGATGTTGCCAACAACAAGCCCACCTATGTCTCTCTTCTGGGACTTGCCGAAGCACGCCGTCATGCCGCCATGTTGCTGGCCGATGCGCAGGATGCCCTGGTCCCGTTTGGCGCTCGCGCCCAAAGATTGAAGGAAATCGCGGACTTCATCGTGGAGCGCCGCAGCTGATCATGACTTTTCCCTTGCTTGAAACAATCAACAACCCGGCTGATCTGAAATTGCTGGAACGCCGGCAATTGCCGCAACTAGCGCAGGAATTGCGCGATTACCTGCTGGGATCGGTCTGCCAGACCGGCGGGCATTTCGCCTCGAACCTTGGCGCGGTCGAGCTGACCATCGCGCTGCATTATGTGTTCGATACCCCGCACGACAAACTGGTCTGGGATGTGGGGCACCAGAGTTATCCGCACAAGGTGCTGACCGGCCGGCGTGATCGTATGGACAGCATGCGCAAGAAGGGCGGGCTGGCGGGTTTCCCGAAACGCGAAGAGAGCGAATACGATGCTTTCGGCGTGGGGCATTCCAGCACGTCGATCAGTGCCGCACAGGGCATGGCCGAGGCTTTCAAGCTCAAGGGTGAGCCGCACCGGGCGATTGCCGTCATCGGCGATGGCGCGATGACCGCCGGCCAAGCGTTCGAAGGGCTCAACAATGCCGGCGACAGCGATGTCGATCTGCTGGTGATCCTTAACGACAACGAGATGTCGATCTCGCCCAATGTCGGCGGCTTGAGCAATTACCTGGCCCGCGTGCTTTCCAGCGAGTTTTACGACAAGGTTCGCAAATCCGGCAGTTACGTGCTGGATGTCGTCCCGCAGATTCGCGAACTGGCAAAAAAGACCGAAGAACATGTCAAAGGCATGTTGACCCCGGGCATCCTGTTTGAGGAGTTTGGCTTCAATTACATCGGGCCGATCGACGGCCATAACCTCGACACCCTTGTTGCCACGCTCTCCAATATCAAGAAGCTCAAGGGGCCGCAGTTCCTGCATGTGGTCACGCGCAAGGGCGAGGGCTACAAGCTGGCCGTGGCCGACCCGACCAAATACCATGCGGTGACGCCGTTCGAGCCTGAAAATGGCATGGAAAGCAAAGCCGGCAAGCTCACCTACACCAAGATTTTCGGCGACTGGCTGTGCGATATGGCTGCGCAAGATGGCCGTCTTGTCGGCATTACCCCAGCCATGCGCGAGGGTTCGGGTCTGGTGCGTTTCGCCAAGGAATACCCGCATCGTTATTTTGACGCCGGCATTGCCGAGCAGCACGCGGTGACATTTGCCGCAGGCCTCGCATGCGAAGGCTTGAAACCGGTGGTGGCGATCTATTCCACTTTCCTGCAGCGCGCTTACGATCAGTTGATCCACGACGTGGCCCTGCAAAACTTGCCGGTGGTGTTTGCGATCGACCGCGGCGGCCTGGTGGGGGCTGATGGCCCGACGCATGCCGGTGCTTACGATCTTTCCTTTTTGCGCTGCATTCCCAATATGGCGGTGCTGACACCATCGGACGAAAATGAATGCCGCCGGATGCTGTACACGGCATTCCGGCACGACGGGCCGGCGGCAGTGCGCTACCCGCGCGGCGGCGGGCCGGGCGTGGCGCTGGTGTCAGAGATGCAGGCCATTCCATTCGGCAAGGGCGAGCTTCGTCGCTCGGGTCAACGCGGCGCCGTGCTGGTATTTGGCACGCCACTTGCGGCTGCACTTAAAGCTGCCCAAACGCTGGATCTGACGGTGGCCAACATGCGCTTTGTCAAACCGCTGGATGAGGCCTTGGTGCTGGAACTGGCACAGAATCATGACTGGCTGGTAACGGTTGAGGAGAATGCCGTGATGGGCGGTGCAGGCTCGGCGGTACTGGAATGTCTTGCCGCGCACGGCATCGCCAAGCCGGTGTTGCAACTGGGCTTGCCCGATCGTTTTGTGGATCATGGCGAACAGGCTGAACTCTGGGCCGAATGCGGGCTGGATGCCGCGGGCATTGAAGTGGCGATCAAAACCCGGTTTGCCTGATTCGGTCACACAGGAAAAGAAGTACCCCCAAACACCCGGTCATTGATGGCCGGGTGTTTTTTTGACGGCCCGTAATTGTGCCAAGGCCAGTGTGAATACCCGATGAGACTTATCCCGGCTTGCTGGGCATGATGTTGTGGGAACGCTGTGGATAAGCGGGTTAACTGCATGAGTAGGCAGCGGAAATTGCCGCTGCCTAATAAAAGGGCAATGGCCTTGGCCTTTCCCCATGAGCTGGTGATGCATGTGTGGGCTGCCTGTGGGTAACTGGTGCAACCCATTGTCGAGTAAGGGTTATTTGCGTGCTGCTTAAATATTCGGCAGCCGGAAATTCTGCTAGAATCCGCCGCCTTGCTTCTGGATTTGTGCCCAATGACCCGAATTGCCCCTGAATTGCTCCTGCCCGCCGGTACGCTCGACAAGATGCGCGCCGCTTATGATTTTGGCGCCGATGCCGTCTATGCCGGCCAGCCGCGTTACAGCCTGCGCGCGCGCAACAACGAATTCAAGCTTGAGCAATTGCAAACGGGCATTGCCGAGGCGCATGCGCGCGGCAAGAAGTTCTACGTGGCTTCCAATCTGTTGCCGCACAATGCCAAGGTCAAGACTTACCTCGCCGATATGGCGCCGGTGATCGCGATGCAGCCCGATGCGCTGATCATGGCCGATCCCGGCCTGATTATGATGGTGCGCGAACGCTGGCCCGAGATGCCGGTGCATCTGTCGGTGCAGGCCAATACCGTGAACTATGCCGGCGTGAAGTTCTGGCAGACGATGGGCGTCTCGCGCATCATCCTGTCGCGCGAACTGTCGATCGACGAGATCGCCGAAATCCGCCAGGAATGTCCGGACATGGAAATCGAGGTGTTCGTGCATGGCGCGCTGTGCATCGCGTATTCCGGGCGCTGTCTGCTCTCCGGCTACTTCAATCACCGCGATCCGAACCAGGGCACCTGCACCAACGCTTGTCGCTGGGATTACAAGGTCCACAATGCCACGGAAGACGAAGCGGGCCAGGTGCAGGTCATTGCCTTCGATTTCAACAAGGCGATGGAAGAAGGCAACCAGCAGTTTGCCGCCTGTGGCGGTGCCGAGCGCCATCCACTGGCCGATCGCACCTACCTGATCGAAGATACCACCCGCCCGGGCGAGATGATGCCGATCATGGAAGACGAGCACGGCACCTACATCATGAATTCCAAGGACCTGCGCGCAGTGCAGCATGTGGAAAAGCTGGCGCAGATCGGCGTGGATTCGCTGAAGATCGAAGGGCGAACCAAGTCGCTGTATTACGTGGCGCGCACTGCGCAAACCTACCGCCAGGCGATCGACGACACAATGGCTGGGCGACCGTTCAATCCGGCCCTGCTGGCGGATCTGGACGGGCTGGCCAACCGGGGTTACACCGAGGGTTTCCTGCAGCGCCACAGTACGCACGAATACCAGAACTACCTTGAAGGCCACTCGATTGCCAAGCGCAGTCAATTCGTCGGCGAAGTGTTGCGCGTAGAAAACGGCTGGGCCGATATCGAGGTGAAAAACCACTTTGCCGTGGGCGACCAGCTGGAAATTATCCACCCGAGCGGCAACCGGATCATCGAACTGGCCCGGATGCGCGGCAAGGAAGGCGAGCCGGTCAACGTGGCGGCTGGCAATGGCGTGAAAGTGTCGATTCCGCTGGAAGCGGGTTTGGAGAAGGCACTGATCGCACGGTTGTTCTGATCAGGGTGTTCGCGCCAGCACCCAGCAATCCACCCGCGCGGCACCGGCCTGTTTGAGTGCACGGGCCGCTGCATCGAGGCTGGCGCCGGTCGTCATCACATCATCAACCAGCGCGATGTGCTGGCCGCTCAGATCGCCGCTGGCGACAAAGGCCTTGCGCATGTTGCGAAGACGGGCTTTTTCACTCAACCGTGCCTGGTGTTCGGTATCGCGCGTGCGCTGCAGCAGATTGGTTTCCAGCTGGAGCCTCAGGTTTCTGGCCAGCGGCCTGGCAATTTCCAGTGCCTGATTGAAGCCGCGCTCTTTCAGCCGTTGCGCATGCAGCGGCAGCGGAATCAGCAGATCGGGGCGGGCAAACTGTGCCAGTCCCGGTTGCATCAATTTGGCAAGCGCGGGCAGCAGCGACCAGCGTGCGCCGAACTTGGCTGCCGGTATCAGTTGCGCCAGTACGCCGTGGTAGAGAAACGCGGCATGAGTGCTGTCAAAATGCGGCTGCTCGTTCATGCAATTGCCGCATAGTCCACCATCCAGCGTCGGGAGCGCGCATCTTGGGCAGTGCAGGGCGGGCAACCACGGCAAGCTGGTGAGGCATGGCTGGCAGAGTGCCTCGTGCTGACTGTCGGCACCGCACAGCACGCAAACGGCTGGTGGTGTTAAGTTGTTCAATAAATTAACTGCAAAATTTGACAAGTCCGCTCTCCACAAACAAAATCACGTCCTGTATACCTTTTCCATTGCAGGATAGTCCAAGTGAACCAGCCGCAAACCATTTCTCTCAAGCGCAAGACGCCGCATCCGCAATCCGGTCAATGGAGCCGTGCCGACATTGCCGCGCTTTATGATCTGCCGTTCAACGATTTGCTGTACGCGGCGCAGGAAATGCACCGCGAGCACTTCGATGCCAACAAGGTTCAGCTGTCGACCCTGTTGTCGATCAAGACCGGCGGTTGCTCGGAAGATTGCGGCTATTGTTCGCAATCGCATCATCACGAAGGCGCCAAGGCCAAGCTGGAAGGGCTGGAAATGCTCAGCGTGCCGGAAGTGCTGGCCTCGGCGAAAGTCGCCAAGGAAAACGGCGCCTCGCGCTTCTGCATGGGCGCGGCCTGGCGTGGCCCCAAAAAGAAACACATCGACGAATTGAAACAAATGGTTATTGGCGTGAAGGCGCTGGGCCTGGAAACCTGCGCCACGCTGGGTCTGCTGCTCGATGGCCAGGCCGAGGATCTCAAGGCAGCCGGGCTCGACTACTACAACCACAATCTGGATACCTCGCCGGAAAAATATGGCGAGATCGTGACCACGCATAGCTACGAGGATCGCCTCGATACCCTGGGAAAAGTACGCAAAGCCGGACTTTCCGTCTGCTGCGGCGGCATTATCGGCATGGGCGAAGCGCGCGAAGACCGCGTGGGGCTGATCCAGCAATTGGCCAATCTTGATCCACAGCCGGAATCGGTACCGATCAACAGCCTGGTCCCGATCGATGGCACCCCGCTGGAAGGTATCGACTCGCTCGACTGGACCGAGTTCGTCCGCACCATCGCGGTGGCGCGGATTACGCTGCCCAAGTCGTATGTGCGGCTCTCCGCCGGTCGCGGCGAGATGCCGGAAGCGATGCAGGCGCTATGTTTCCTGGCCGGTGCCAACTCAATCTTCTACGGCGACAAGCTGCTGACCACGGGTAATCCCGAGGTCGAGCGCGACAAGGCGCTGTTTGCCAAGCTGGATCTGCAGCCACTGTGATGACTGAAACCGGAGCGAGTCTCCGGTTTTTTTCACCCCGTGCTTGCCCCCGGTTTCCACTTCGATGAGAATTCCTGCTATTCCCGACGTCAACCACTCTCGCCAGTCGTCATTTCGCGTATGAACCACCCTTATTTTGCCCAGGACGCCGTCCTCGATTACACCACCCAGTTGCCGGTCTTGGCCTACTTCGACGAGGCTCTGTTCCAGGCAGAGATGGCGCACCTGTTCGCGCAAGGCCCACACTATCTCGGACACGAGTTGATGGTGCCTGAGCAGGGTGATTTTCATGTGCTGGAAATGAGTAATGGCGCGCGTTATCTGAAACGGGCCGAGGATGGCGTGCATGTGTTTTCCAATGTTTGCCGCCATCGCCAAGCGCTCATGCTGGAAGGGCGCGGCAATGCACGGCATACGATCTGCCCGGTGCATCGCTGGGGCTACGATGCGCATGGAAAACTGCTGGGCGCGCCGCGCTTCAAGGACAATCCCTGCCTGCATCTGCCGGAAACGCCGTTGACGCGCTGGAGGGGCATGCTGTTCGAAGCGGGGCGCGATATCGAGGCCGACCTGAAGGATCTGGGCGTAGCCAAGGATCTTGATTTTTCCGCGTACCAATTCCATAGCGTGGAAATCGAGCAGTACCAGGGCAACTGGAAAACGTTTATCGAGGTCTACCTTGAGGATTACCACGTTGACCCGTTTCATCCGGGGCTCGGGCATTTTGTTGAATGTGGCGATCTTTCCTGGCAATTTGGCGACTGGTATTCGGTGCAGACGGTCGGCATCAGCCGGGGTCTAGAGCGCCCGGGGAGCGAAGTTTATGCTCGCCTGCACGAAGCTGCGCGCCGGGCCAGCAACGGCGTATTGCCCAAGTTCGGTGCCATCTGGCTGACCTACTATCCGAACATCATGGTCGAGTGGTATCCGCATACCCTGGTGATTTCAACCATCATTCCCGATGGTGTTCGCAGTTACCGAAATATCATCGAGTTCTACTATCCGCGCGAAGTCATTGAATCGTGCCCCGACTTCATTGCGGCAGAGCAGGCGGCGTATCGTGAAACTGCGGTCGAGGATGCCGAGATTATCCGTCGCATGGAAGCAGGCCGTGCGGCCTTGTTCGCGGCCGGGCGCAATGAGGTTGGGCCATACCAGAGTCCGATGGAAGACGGGATGCGGCATTTCCATCAATTCCTGCGCCGAGAACTCGCCGGCCATCTGTAATCTGCGCGTAGAATGCGTCCGGCATATGCCCCTCCAGGCGGCATGCAAGCCGCCAATTTCTTGTCAGGATGTCTTCATGTTTTCCCGCTTGCGCGATTCCGGTCCGTTCTGGATGGTGGTTTCCTGTTTCAGTTTTTCCACCATGGGCGTTTTCGTCAAGCTGGGAAGTAGCAGTTTCACTACCGCGGAACTGATGTTTTATCGGGCTCTGATTGCGATCCTGATCCTGCTGGCGATCGTGCGGCCCAATAGACAAGCCCTGCACGTTACCGGCCCCATCTTGCGGCGCCACTTCTTGCGCAGTATGTGCGGCGCCATTTCCATGATGATGGGCACGTATGCCATGGCGCATTTGCCGCTGCCGACGGCGGTGACCTTGCAAAATACGGCGCCGCTTTTCCTGATGTTGATGATCACGCTATTGCACAGGACACTGCCACAGCGCATGCAGGCTTTCTCCATTGCACTGGGGTTTTGTGGCGTTGTTCTGCTGTTGCGCCCTACCTTGTCTTCGGACTCCTGGTTCGCCGGGGCGATGGGACTCCTGGCAGGACTCTTTACAGCGGGTTCCATGTTCAATATCCGGGAACTCGGTAAGTATGGCGAGCCGGAGTGGCGAACCGTATTCTATTTTTTGCTGACCAGCACGGTGATGTCGGGCATCTGGATTTTGGTCCAGCCCTATGCCATGGCGCCGCTAAACTGGACCAATTTCGGCCTGGTTCTGGCCATGGGTATTGGAGCCAGTGCCGGCCAGATGACGATCACGCGCGCCTACAGCAAGGGAAAATCGATGGTTGTGGCCAGTCTCAGCTACCTGATCGTGGCATTTACCTCTTTCTACGGCATGCTGATCTGGAACGACAAGCTGCCGCCGTTGAGTTATGTTGCCATGGCGCTGATTGCCGGGGCCGGCATTCTCTCCGCCTTGCGTTCCGGGCGAAACTGAGGCGCAGCCGATACATTCGGGCTGGTTAAAACAGATGTTGCTTTGGCATGCGAGGTCGCTAGGCTAGAATCGCTGGTCAGTACAAGAAAGGCCTTCTCTCCATGCGGTTTCTGATCAGTAACGACGATGGCTATTTTGCCCCCGGTATCGCCGCGCTGGCATCGGCGCTGGGCGACGAAGGCGAAGTACTGGTTTGTGCGCCAGAGCGTGATCGCAGTGGTGCGAGCAATTCTCTGACGCTCGATCGACCGCTGACCGTGCGTACCGCGCCCAATGGTTTCCTGTACGTGAATGGCACGCCAACCGATTGCGTGCATTTGGCCGCGACAGGATTGATGCCGGAACTGCCGGACATGGTGGTTTGCGGAATCAATCACGGCGCCAATATGGGCGATGACACCATCTACTCGGGCACGGTCGCTGCGGCAACAGAAGGATTTTTGCTGGGCGTGCCTGCCTTGGCCATTTCGCTGGTTTCGCGTTCTCCCCAGTATTTCGAAACGGCGGCCCGCGTTGCTCGCGATCTGGTTCGCCGCGTAAAACACTCCCCTTTTCCCCGCGCAATATTGCTTAATGTGAATGTGCCTGATGTTCCCTACGAAGCAATCAAGGGCGTTCGTGTGACGCGACTTGGCCGGCGCCACAAATCGGCGCCAGTGGTGCGTAGTGAAAATCCGCGCGGTGATACGATCTGGTGGGTGGGTGCTGCCGGCGTGGCTGCCGATGCAGGGGAGGGCACCGATTTTCATGCCGTGGCGAATGGTTATGTCTCCGTTACGCCGCTTTCCATTGATTTGACTGCTTATCCGCAACTGGAATTTGTTTCCTCATGGCTATCCGACTGAACCAGAATGCACTTGATGGAATTGGCATGACGTCTGCACGTACCCGTGCCAGGCTGGTTGAACGCTTGCGTGCGCAAGGAATCAAGGACGAAACGGTGTTGTCCGTGATGAGCCAGATTCCGCGTCATGTCTTTGTCGATCAGGCGCTTGCTCACAAGGCCTATGACGATACCTCGTTGCCGATTGGTTTGGGCCAGACTATTTCGCAACCCTATATCGTGGCACGCATGAGCGAGCTCGCTCATGCCGCTGTCCGGCATGAGCGCGTGCTGGAAATCGGCACCGGCTGTGGTTACCAGACAACAGTGCTGGCGCAGTTGTTCAAGACGGTTTATTCGGTTGAGCGGATTGGCGGTTTGTACAAGATGGCGCGCGAAAGGCTGACTGCGCTTGGCGTCCACAACGCGCGGTTGCGCTACATGGATGGCAGCCACGGTTTGCCAGAAGGCGCGCCTTATGACGCAATTGTCATTACCGCTGCGGCACCCATCACTCCGCAAGACATGCTCCCGCAACTGGCGTTGGGGGGGCGTCTTATTTTTCCGGTGGGGCAGGAAGACCAGGAGCTGCGCATGATCGAAGCGACACTTGACGGCTTGGTTGAAACCCGGCTGGAAAAAGTGAAATTTGTTCCGCTACTGCCAGGCGTATCCTGAGTAGTGTGTCTTTATCATCAAGGAGAAGCCGCGTGAGTCGGTTCCAATACAGCCTGATCGCCATTCTGTTGCTTGCTGGCTGCGCCACGCACAGTCCGGCGCCCATCGTCGATCGTTCACAGCCGATTGCGATGTTACCTTCGGCGGCTATTGTTTCCGCCAATGCAAAACAGATCACCGAGCCTGCCAGTGGAATATACGTGGTCAAGAAGGGAGATACGCTTTATCGCATTGCACTGGATCATGGTCTTGCATACCGCGATTTGGCCAGCTGGAACAATCTTGGCGACGTCAACGATATCAAGGTGGATCAATCGCTGCGACTGACAGCACCAGAAGTGCCTGCGGGTGTTGAGGTGCATCCACTAAGGGATACCCCGCCTGTCGCCACTTCATCTGCAGTAGTGGTGTCGCCCCCAGGCTTGCGCAGCTATCCAAAAGCATTGAAGCTGCCTTATGGCACGCAATCTGCTGATTCAATTGGTAAGCAATATGATGGTAATAAAAACAATATAAATAATATTTATGTAAATAAATCAACTGCAACGGAAGCTTCAAGGCCCGTTAGTGGCATCTCATCCGCCCCGGAAGTTAAAACACCCGAAAAATCAGGCAACAAAGAGTCGGCTCCGGTGAAGATGACTGATGAAAATGTAGTTGATTGGATTCAACCTACGTCAGGGAGATTACTTAAGCCTTATACTGATGAGGCTAAGGGGGTTGATTTTGCGGGAAAAATGGGGCAGCCTGTGCTTGCTGCGGAGTCGGGAAAGGTGGTGTATGCGGGATCCGGACTACGTGGTTATGGGAAAATGGTCATTATCAAGCATAATAGCGCATACCTTTCAGCATATGCGCACAATAGTAAGCTTTTGGTCAAGGAAGGGGATGCTGTCAAGCGCGGGGAGAAGATAGCCGAAATGGGTAATTCCGACACCGACCAGGTCAAGCTGCATTTTGAAATCCGCAAGTTTGGCAAGCCGGTGGATCCAACAAAATTCATCACGGCAGAGAAATCATGAACGAGCAGAACGAAACACTGGAAGACGACCTCCTGGATGCAGAAGGGGAGGGCGAGCTGGAAGAAGTCGAGGCTGCTGCTGATCTGGAAGTCGAGCAGGCGCAGATGGAAGAAAGCAGTGCTTACGCGAGTGATTCAACCGGCGATGTGACGCAGATTTACCTGAATGAAATTGGCCAGAGTGCCCTGCTGACCCCGGACGAAGAGCGCGCACTGGCACGGCGCGTGGTGCAAGGGGATTTCCAGGCGCGGCAGAAAATGATCGAGCACAACTTGCGGCTCGTGGTGAATATCGCCAAGCATTACATCAATCGCGGCATGACCCTGCTGGATCTGATCGAGGAAGGCAATATCGGCCTGATGCATGCCTTGGAAAAGTTCGATCCCGAGCGCGGTTTCCGCTTTTCCACCTACGCAACCTGGTGGATAAGGCAGAGTATCGAGCG
>Ga0316604_10000807_pt1 | contig 32913 bp, 29 predicted proteins | sample OWC_soil_day20_C_FD_207650 | JGI IMG/M metagenome (GOLD analysis project Ga0316604, IMG submission 207650) | Wetland soil microbial communities from Old Woman Creek delta, Ohio, United States - OWC_soil_day20_CT | ecosystem: Environmental > Terrestrial > Soil > Wetlands | place: USA: Ohio... | reverse complement strand
GGATACGAAATTTATCAATACAAACGTGCATCATTGATCTTCATCACGTTAGTGACGATTGCAGTGCCTGTTGTGACGTTTCTGGCCGTTAGCACCAGCAGTCAGTCAAACCATGCAGAAATATTTGCGCGATATGGCGCGATTGCTGGTTTTCTGATTGCCGCGCTATATGTCGAATATTTAATGCGCCCCAAGAAGGTTCGTCGTGCACCGCTTGCATCTCCAGCCCTTCCCGAGCAATCGCAACCCTCGACCAATAACCCGCTCGTTATTTATCGCAACCTGCGTCTCAGCCTCTATTTTATCATCGTGCTTTTACTTCTTTTGTTCCCACCCTATTATGAAAGCTGGACACATAATCGCGCCTGGGTGTTGATCGGTTCAGGCAATGTACGGCCGTTCTTTGTTTTGGATCTCACGTTTCTCCTCTATGAGTTGATACTGACGGCAGCCGTGTGTTCAGGAATCGAATTCTGGATGGTAAAAAGTCAAAACGGTACTGATACCACAAGGGATGTCAAACGAATTAAAAATCCGCCCTCTCATTGGCGACCACAGTGAAGGCAATCAAGCACTTTCATATGATTGCCGCACAAACTTCGGCGTCAACTTCCACTATTTCGGCAAATAGCCCTTGTCAACGCAATCCTGAATGATAGCATCCACTAGGTCTCCCAACACCCCGGATACCCCGCGGGTGGCCTTATTGCGTTCCCTGACCTTGTCACTGGTTATCCCATGTTCTTTCCAGGACTGCCCCTGTGTTGAATAATGGAGCAGCAGCGGTTGCAGGCGGTCCAGCACGCCGGCGAAGCGAGCTTCCGGCGTCTCTTTGGCTTCGAATTCCTCCCACAGCTGCAGGAATTCCTGTGCCTGATCCGGAGGCAGGATAGGAAACACTCTCGCTGCCGCCACTTTTTCACGCGCGATCTGATCGACTCCAGACTCCACATCATAGCAGTAGGTGTCTCCCGCATCAATCTCCACGAGGTCATGGATGAGCACCATTTTGAGCACCCGTAGTACATCGAGCGCGCCGTCGCCGCCAACATGTTCCGAAAGCAGCACCGCCATGAGTGCCAGGTGCCAGGAATGCTCCGCGTCAGTCTCATGCCGGGATTTGTCCGTTATGATATTCTGTCGGTATATCCGTTTTAGCTTATCAACTTCTATAATAAATTCAATCTGCTGTTTAATGCGCGTTTCCATTGATTTTTCTCCTGTTCCTTTTGTTTCTTCTCTTCGTTAAATATTGCACAGGGTTTTCTTTTTGTCAATTTGTGCATAGGTAAAAAAGGAGACCTGATCCCCAATGAAGGGGTCAGGTCTCCTTTTTACCTTTATTTTACTACTGCGGCAGACTCGATGCTTTCGACATCTTCGATCGACAGAATTCTTTCCGGATCCAGTATAACAATCAATCGATCATCCACTTTGCCAATCCCTTTGATATAGCTGTTATTGACGCCGGTTATGAACGCGGGCGCATTTTGCAGTTCAGCATCATCGATTCTCACAATATCCGTGACTTCGTCGACGATCCATCCACATACCGAATCATTGACATTCAACATAATAAACTTACTTTCGTCTGAAAGTGCCTTTTCGGCAAACCCGAATTTCATGCGCAGATTGTAAATAAACTTAATTTGTCCCCGCAAATTAATCATGCCGGCTATTTCTTTGGGCATGCCCGGCAGAAACTCTATTTTGAACTTCTTCGAACGCAAGATGCCATTTACGGCTGAAGCATCGATGCCATACTCCTGGTTGTCCAATGCAAATACGACCAATTGAATATTCGCCACAAGCCTACCCTCCTCCCCCGTTATCGTTACACTTCGCCTGCGAGATCGTTCAATTGTTCCGTTAAACTCAGCAATTCTTGAACACTGGCGGTTACTTCTTGAATGGCGGCGGCCTGCTGTTCGACGATCGAAGTGGTTTCATTTCCCATTGACACGGTTTTGTCAACCGATTCTTTAATACTTGTGGTTAGTTCTTTAATTTTTCCGACAGTCTGTTTGGAATCACCCGAAAGTTTACGGATTTCCTGAGCTACCACGCCAAATCCCAGGCCGGCCTCTCCGGCGCGGGCCGCTTCAATCGCCGCATTTAATCCCAACAAACGGGTTTCATCGGCAATATCTTTGATGAACTCCATTACTTCGTCAATCTTTCCGGTTACGGTATTAACATTTTTGATTTCCTGATTTAAACTACTTTGCGTACCACTAACGCTTGTAGCAGTTGCCGCTAATTCTTCCATGGTCGCAGAAATTTGACTGACCCCGTCACTTAAGGTTTCCACAACCGCTTTCAATTTACGTTGGTGATAAGCAGACTTCGACATGCTGTTGGCAACGTCAAACAACACATTGGCAGCCGCCTCAATGCTCTCCCTGGATAGTTTGCGAATTTCATGCACCGCTTCAATATAACCGTCCCCGTCGACTCCAATTTCGCTCGCAATCTTTCGATACTTGGCTTCATCCGGCAGTTCGGTCAGAACCTGTCCGCCTAAAATAGTTCCAATGAGCCGCCCTTCCAGCATAATCGGCGCCGCGAAATCGATCAGCCCAGCATGGCATTCGTAGACGACCGGTTTACCGGTCCGGGCCGCTTCTTCGCCGCCCTTGCGGTGAGATTCCGCACACCGCTTGTCGCCGCATTCCGTCGAATGAGTATAATCCATACAGAAACGGGTATAACTGCTGGGATTGGTAACGGGGGTTCCGTCCGGATCGACCGTCACGCTGGCCAACCCGACGCCTTTGGCAAAATCGTCCTGAAATCGTTGAAGAAATTTAAGATCAATCACATCTGCCAGCTTAATGTTCTGAATATCTGAACTCTGCCGCCCCCAGTTATTTTGTTGTCCCTTAGCGCTGTTCGCTTGCATCCTTTTTTCCTCCTCAATGCTTATGGTTGGGGCACACTTGATTACTATTTTAATTTAATATTCGCCGTATTTAGGCATATTCCTGCTTCAGCTCATAAAGAAGCCCCCATGCCCATCAGGGCTTGGGGGCTCTTCTGTTATTGCGGAAATGCTTTATTTATTTCCAGTCTTAACCTCTGCGTTGGTAAGGGTTTTCGTCCTTTTTCTCCCGGCTGGCCCGATAGCGCGTCCAGGCATAGCGCAGACCGAACACAACGAGGAATACAAGCATGACGTTAAAGAGAACCCCGATAATCTCGGCGAACATGCCGTTGGAGCCGAAGCCGAACATATTGCCCAGCATACTGCCAAGTAGCATGCCGCCGCCAATCATCGCGGCATTCCGCAGGAAACTGCTGCCGGTCGAAGGCTGCTGCGCCGCTTGCTGCGGTTTGGCTGACGCCGGGGCTTTGTCATTATAGCTGTTGGCTGGCGCTGACGGTTTGTAGCCAGGGGACGTGCTGGGTGATGCCGGGGCGGCCGGAGAAGTCGGCGCAGCCGCTGGCCGCGAAACGCTGGGAGTTCTGGGCGCCGAGCTTCCTTTGGAGCCGCTGACCGCAGCGAAACTCATGGATTGAAATGCGAACAGTAACAGGAATGTGAATAGCAGTATCTTTTTCAAGTTATTCCTCCTTGTGGGTTTTGACATCTTCGGGGAAGGCATAGATGTCGGCCAATGTCGAAAGTTCTCCCGACAGATACCGGTCGATATCGTGCACATCTACATAGAAAGTGCAGGCTACTTCCAGATACCCCTGCTCTTTCCCCTGACTGGCATCGCGAATTGCCAGTAATTTTTCCCTCAGCTTCAGGCATTCTGCTTCCGAGGCCTGAACCCCAAGTGTGACCAGGGGCGTCCCATAGTCGTGAAGTACATCAAGCAAACTAAGTCTTTCGGACATTGTTCATTCTCCTTTTTCATCTTACCTAGCATACCATTTTCATAGCACGCCACTCCAATATTAAAGCATACTTATAGCCCTCTTGGCAAAGGGAGCGAATACTCCAAACGGCATTGAATTACGGCACTCAAGTCAATATTTGAGCGCCAGATCCCAGCGTTGTTCAATCAGCAGGTCTTTCCATTCGTGATTTTCTTTTTCCTCGGCCAGGGTGAACCCAGTCTGCTGGTATAGATGGAGGGCGGCATCCAGCCCTTTAAAAGTCCACAGCATTATCTGCGTGTAGCCTTTTTGTCGACAATAATCCAGCAGCGTATCCACCATTCTGCGTCCCAGGCCGATACCGCGAAACTCCGGTTCAATGAGGAACCAGCGCAGTTGCGCCGTATTCTTGTCGATTTCCACCAGCCCGATAAATCCGGCGACAACGCCACCGACTTCAGCCATCCAGATTTCCCCCTTGGTCGGGTCCTCCAGATACTTACTCAGGCTCTGCAGAACATACTTTTCGAAAACATGGTCAAACCCGTATTCCCTCCCATACAAGACGCCGTGCCGATAGGCAACGTATCCGGCATCTCCGGGTTGATAGGTCCGGATGGTAATGGGAGGATTGTTTCTCGAAAGCACGGTCGCCCCTCCTTCTTTGATGAACTAAAACAAGATTTCCTGTCCCTCCTGCGTGATTTCCACTGTCGGCAGAGAAATTTTCTTTGCCCGCACCGCAAAAGCCTTGGTTGCTGCGAAATCAACGCCAAAATGCATGGGGATCAAGAGTTTTGGCTTCATCATTGCCGCAAAATACTCAGCCCCCAGGCAATAATGTTCTTCCAATCGGCGGTCTACCGGGAAAAAGGCGATGTCGATCTTGCGTCCGGCGATTTTATCCATCTCAGCTTTAAAAAATTTTTCCGCATAATCTTGTTCGGCCTGCGTTTCACCGCTCCACCGCCACCAGTTCAAATCGCCGGCATGAAAAATCGCCAGTCCATCCACCTGAACCAAGAAAGAAATGCCCGCATCCGTTGAGCCGAACGTTTCCACTTCGATGTTCGGGTCAGTCCACTTTTCGTAGGCGGACAGAACCTGACACCGGACGGCGCTGCGATCAACGACGATGTCACTGCTGAAAATATAAGTAATCGCGGGATTCGCTTTGGCCCATTGCAAAATAGCCGGGTCATAATGGTCGCCATGGCTATGCGAAACAAATACATAAATGTTCTGTTTGGTCTGCAATAATTCAGGGGTAATGATCGAATCTTTCACGAGCGAAGGGCAATAATCAAAAAGAAAAAAGCAACTCGCCATCTCCACCGCAAAACCGCTGTGCGCCAAAAAAGTAATTTTTGCCTGTGATTTTCCCAAACCGATCCCCTCTTTTCATTAATAATTTTTGCTGCGGAAGCCGACTTGGCGTATCGTATACATCTTCCCCTTGATCTTGGCGCGCGAAAGGTTCTCCAAGACCAGATCGCCCTTATCGCCCATGATCTCCACATAAGAGCAGGTCTCCTGAATGTCGATAATACCGATATCCGCCGCACTCACCCCGGCGATGGCCGTAACGGCGCCCACGATGTCGCCCGGTCGCATTTTCACCTTGCGTCCGGCATTGATTCGTATCCGGGTAATCTCCCGGTTGATGATTTCGCTCCGATCGATGGGAAAAGCCGGCATGGCGGTATCGGCCGCAAAAATCAATTTTCCTTTCTCCACGGTGGAGGCACTCGGAGCTTCCCGCCTAAGGATCCGATAGCCCAAATATTCTTCCAACTCTGCCAGACGCCTCTGCTCCTGGGGCGGCACGAAGGTAACTGCTTCTCCCTCATTACCGGCGCGTCCGGTCCGACCGATGCGGTGCACGTAATTTTCTGGTTCCAGCGGCAGGTCATAATTGATCACCAGCGAGATATCATCCACATGAATTCCTCTGGCCGCCACATCTGTCGCAACCAGGAACTGGAACCCGCCTAGTTTGAAGCTCTGCATCGTGTTCAGCCGTTCCCGCTGCTCCATGCCTCCGTGCAAACTCCCCCACATTTTCCCGTCCCGTTTGAACTCCTCGAACAAAGATGTGACCCGTTCTCGCGTATTGCAAAATATGAGACAGCGGTCCGGTCTCATCGTATAGATCAGCTTTCGCAGCAAGCCGGCTTTTTCAGGTTCCGGGATCTGGTAGTAGCCCTGCCGAATCATTTCCGTCGTCGGCTTCACCGAATCCACTACAATCCGAACCGGATTATGCATGTACTGATTGCAAATCTCCTGCACCGTCTCCGGCAATGTGGCGGAAAAGAGCATAGTGACCCGCTCTCTCGGTAACAGTTTGATAATCGCCCCGACCTGTTCGATGAATCCCATGTCCAACATTTTATCTGCTTCATCGAGAATGAGGTAGCGGATCTCACTTAACTCGATATTGCCCCGTCCAATATGATCGAAGGTTCGCCCCGGCGTCCCGACAATCACATGCACCCGTTGCCGCAACTCTCTCTTTTGCGTTTCCATTGGTTGTTTGCCAAAAATCGCCGCACAGCGGATTCTTTTGAACCGGCCGATATTGGAGATATCCTGTTTGACCTGCACCGCCAATTCCCGGGTCGGCGTGAGCACGAGCGCTTGCGGTCGCCGTTGTTCCAGCTGGATCCTTTCGCAGACCGGAATGGCGAAGGCTGCAGTCTTGCCGCTGCCGGTCTGGGATCTGACGATGATATCCTGCCCGGCCAAAACCGCCGGAATCGCCAATTCCTGCACCTCGGTCAGGGCTTCATACCCCAGGTTACCCAGGGATTTCACCATTTCCGCGCTGAAACCACAGGAATCCAGACCACTTCCGTCCATGCTTTTGTCCTCTTTTCCCCCAACTTCTGCTGCCGCGTTAACCAGTCGATCCATGATGCATTATATTCCCCATTACCTGACGAAAATCCTTGATATTGAACCTAACTGGCACATTCGAAAAAACAGGCAGCACATGATCGTGCTACCTGTCCGAATTCGGAAAACAGTTTGCCTGCTTGGTGAAATATCGCCCAACGATCAGTAGTTCTCGACAAGCACTTCGAAATAACCCTGGGGATGAGCGCAAGCTGGGCAGATATTGGGCGCGCTATCGCCGCAATGGATATAGCCGCAGTTGTCGCACTTCCATTCCTTCACCGCCGGTTTCTTGAATACTTCGCCAGTGACTATGTTCGCATGCAATTTTCGATAGCGCGCTTCGTGATGTTTTTCGATTTCAACCAATTTACGGAAAAGAAAGGCAACCGCTGGAAATCCTTCTGCCTCGGCAGTTTCTGCAAAGGCGGGATATAATTCGCCCCACTCTTCTTTTTCCCCTTCCGCCGCAGCCAACAGATTGCTTTTGGTGTCGCTGAGCGCCACCGGGAACGTGGCGGTGATTTCGACCATTTCTCCATTCATAGCTGCCGCGAGGTGCTTAAACAACAACTTGGCATGTTCTTTCTCATTTTCCGCCGTCTCCGTAAAGAGATTGGCAATTTGCACGAAGTTCTCTTTTTTTGCCACGGAGGCGTAAAATGTGTAGCGGTTTCGGGCCTGTGATTCTCCGGCAAAGGCCTTCATCAGGTTTTCCGCTGTTTTAGTCCCTTTCAATTGGTTCATGTTGTACCCTCCTGTTTTCTTTCATTTTTATCTTTCAAACACCTGGAACAGGCGCCTGTAAAATAAACATTTTTCTCTTTGACTTCAAACGCAGCGAGTTCCTCCCCCACGAAATCATCAATGTGAATTGCAAAATTAAAAATGGTTCCACAGACTTCGCATTTAAAATGTCCATGATTCTCCATGATGATATCGTATCGGGTCTCATTGTCCTCAATGGTCAGAATTCTTGCCAATTTCGCCTTGATAAACAAGTTTAAGGTATTGTAGATCGTGGACTTGGACAGCGTGGGATTGTCCATGGTCAAGTCCGTGAATATCTGATCAACAGTAGGGTGGCTTTGATGAGTGATAAGATATTCCAACACTTTAATCCTTGGATGGGAAGGACGTATATCTAGGTTTGAAAGGTCATCAGCCAAGGCTTTTAATGACGGTTTCATCGATACCTCTCCCATCATTCATTGTCAGACGCTGTTAATTTATTTTCATTCTATATTTGTAACAGTTACATATATAGATTAGTCTGATAAAAAAATTTTGTCAATGTCATATCTCAGACTGTATGCAACCAGACCCTGTAGAATAAAAGCCGGGCTTCTGCATTCTTGGGAACGAACTATCGGCGTTTTATCAGGTTTCTAAGTATCTTGTCCATTAAAAAACCGAATAGCTCCCATGCGTGGGAGCTATTCGGGCCGTTTCGCTGTCCTATGGTAAAAAATTTCCTCTTTTCAATTCCATTGAAGAATCTTGAGGATCAGAGAATCGGCAGGAAGGTAGCCAACAACACCATGAGCAACGCAACCGTAGTCTTCAACATAGTAAGGGCAAAAATGTCCTTATACGATTGGCGGTGCGTCAGTCCACAGATCGCCAACAGCGTGATGACGGCGCCGTTATGCGGCAGCGTATCCATTCCGCCGGCCGCCAGAGAAGCAATTCGATGCAGCAATTCCGGACTGACGCCAGCTTTGATACCCCACTCCAGATATGTTTTTCCCATTAGTTCCAGGGCGATGCCGAGACCGCCTGACGCGGAACCGGTGATACCGGCGATGACATTGATCATCACGGCTTCCGAAAGCAGGGGACTATTACCGATATGAATGCCCATCAAGAAAGTAGATACCTGCTTGAATCCTTCCTGTGTGGCAATAACGCCGCCATATCCGACTTCCGAGCCGGTGTTCATCACGGCTAGCAAAGACCCCATGATCGCAACCTGTGTGGATTTTCCCAATGCGGTTCCATCTCTGAACTTGTGGAAATTAACGATAAGGCAGGTCACAATCGCTGTTGATAAAGCGATAATCAAGGCCCATATACCGGTCACCTGTTTCAGGGTTACGCCAGTAGTGAAGCCCTTCAGAACCGACGGGTCCCAGGTCGCAATCCATTTCGTCAGGAAGAAGTTGCCGACCAGCACAATCAATAAAGGCAGCACGGCGATAAACCCGCTGGGCAGCTTGGTGTCGTCAAGTTTGCTCAGATCCGGCTCATTGGTATGGCCTTCGCCATAGCCTTCACCGGAGGCAACCAGTTTCTTGCGACGCCATTCCATGTAGCCGACCCCGCCCGTGTAGAGAAGAACGGCGGCAATCAAACCGGTCACAGGCGCCGCGTAGGCATCGGTGCCGAAATACATGGTAGGGATGATGTTCTGGATCTGCGGTGTTCCCGGCAGCGCATCCATGGCCAGGCCAAAGCCGCCGAATGCGATACAGGCAGGAATCAGACGCTTCGGGTAATCTGCTTCACGAAACAGGGCTGCGGCAAGCGGATACAGAGCAAAAGAGATTACATGGGTGCTGATGCCGCCGTAACAAAGTACGATGCCGGAAGTGATAATGGCCATGATCGCCCGCTCTTTTCCCAAGACCTTGATGATCATCAAGGCTATTTTGCGAGCTGAACCGGAGTCTTCCATTACTTTCCCCAGAACAGCGCCCAACAGGAACAGTGGGAAAAAGTTTTTGACGAACCCTACTGTTTTGGGCATGAATACCTCTGTGTACGTCGGTAAGACGGCCTGCCCGGACAGTGCTGCCGCCAACAGGGCAAAAACCGGTGCAAACAAAACCACGGAAAAACCCCTGTAAGCAAAGAACATGAGCAGGAACAAACTTACCATAATGGCCAAAACTTCCATGAAAATACGGGCCTCCTTTATTTTTCGGATCGTGAAGCGTGAGGACTTTTATTTACCGACAAACATTGCTTTGCGTTTTTCCACGAAGGCTGCCATCCCCTCGGATTGGTCAGCTGTAGCGAAGCACAGGCCGAACACTTCCGATTCGTAGGCCTGGCCCGATTCGAAGTCCATATCCAGGCCTTCATTGACAGCTGCCTTGCATAGCTGAACTGCCACCGGACCGCGTGAGAGAATCACTTTGGCCCATTCTTTCGCTACGTCCATCAATTGTTCGGCGGGAACCACCTTGTTGACCAAGCCGATGCGATAGGCTTCCGCAGCATCGATCTGGTTGCCTGTGAAAAGAAGTTCTTTGGCGCGGCCTTTGCCGATGAGTCGGGGCAAGCGCTGTGTGCCGGCAAATCCGGGAACGACGCCGAGCAGCACTTCCGGCTGCCCGAACTTGGCTTTCTCCGAGGCGATACGCATATCGCAGCACATCGCGAGTTCGCAGCCGCCACCCAGAGCATATCCATTCACGGCGGCAATAACAGGTTGAGGCAGATTTTCAATGGCATTGAAGACACCTTGGCTGAATCGGCCCCATTGCCGACCTTCAAGGGCTGACATCGACTGCATTTGGCTGATGTCGGCTCCGGCAACGAAGGATTTTTCGCCGCTGCCTGTGACGATCACAACACCAACGGTTTTATCGACGGCGATTCTTTCCACCAGATCCTTTAGTTCCTGCATGGTTTCCTGATTCAACGCATTGAGAACCTTGGGACGATTGATGGTGAGAACGCCGATGGAATCCTGAACTTCAAATGTGAGATTATCATACTGGCTCATATTCTTCCCTCCCCGGATGATTACTTTTTCATGATCATGACGACAGCTTTGCCGTCGACAACGACTTCGTCGCGCTGGTTTTTGACCACCGTTTTGAGGACCAGACGCTGCTTGGCATCGATTTTTTCCGTCACTTCCGCATACGCGGTGATGGTATCGCCGATTTTGACCGGCTTGACGAATTTGATGTCCTGTGACAGATAGAGCGCGTTGATGCCGGGCAGGCAACAGCCGACTAGTGTGGAGATAAACGACGCAGTCAGCATGCCGTGGGCGATCCGTTCGCCGAACATGGTGGTTTTGGCATATTCGGGATTGATGTGCACCGGATTAAAATCGCCGATGATTCCTGCGAAATTGACAATATCGGCCTCACTGATCATTTTGGTGATGGATGCGCTTTCCCCGATTTCGATCTCGGCATAGGGGCGTTCGACAACAAATGCGGTGTGAATAGGCATAATTTTATCCTCCCTTACTATTTCAAAATATGTCCGGCAATGACCACACGCTGAATCTGATTGGTTCCTTCGTAGATCTGGGTTATCTTGGCATCGCGCATCATGCGCTCCACTGGATATTCACGGGAATAGCCGTACCCGCCCATGACCTGAATCGCGTCAAGCGTCACCTTCACTGCCATATCGGACGCGAAAGTCTTGGCCATGGCCGCTTCTTTGCCATATGGCAATTTGGCATCCTTCAGCGCCGCCGCGTGATAGACCAGATGACGGGCTGCTTCGATCTGAATGGCCATATCCGCAAGCATGAAAGCAACGGCTTGCTGTGCAGCGATCGGTTTACCGAACTGCTCCCTGACCTTGGAATATTGCAGAGCCTCTTCATATGCTCCTTGGGCGATTCCGACGGCCTGGGCGCCGATACCAATACGGGCCCCGTCCAGCACGATCATGGCGATTTTGAAGCCTTCGCCCTCTTTACCCAGCATGTTTTCGCGCGGAATGCGGCAGTTTTCGAAGATCAGTTCGGTGGTTGAGGAAGCACGGATTCCCATCTTTTCTTCTTTCTTGCCGATGGTGAAACCGGGTGTGCCTTTTTCCACGATGAAACCGGTGATCCCTTTGATGCCCTTGCTTTTGTCGAGGCTCGCGAATACGCAATAGATTTCGGCGGCGCCGCCATTGGTGATGAAGCATTTGCTCCCGTTCAACACGAAGCTGTCGCCGTCTAGTTCCGCCGTTGTCGCAACCTTGGAGGCATCAGAGCCGGCGCCAGGCTCGGTCAGGGCAAATGCGCCTATTTTCTCTCCGCTGGCCAGCGCCGGGATATATTTTTGTTTCTGCTCTTCCGTGCCAAACAGATAGATCGGCACAATTCCGGCTGAAGTATGCACCGCCATGATAGCGCCGGTTGATGCGCAAGCCTTGGAGATCTCTTCAATGGCGGCTGCGTAGCTGACACTGTCAACACCTGCTCCACCGTACTGTTCGGGAATCGGCAAACCCATCAGTCCCAGTTCGGCCATCTTCGCAACATTGTCGTAGGGGAATTCTTCGGTGTGGTCATAATGCGCAGCATGCGGAGCGATCTCTTTTTTCGCAAATCCAGCGACCAGTTTTCGCAGATCTTCCTGTTCAGCACTAAGCAAAGCCATAATATTATCCGTCCCTTCCTTATTTCGCTTTAGCTGCGAACTCAGCCTTGATGCCCATGAGCGACTCGCCAAAAATCCGTGGATCCATGACTTTCATATCAGCCGCAACTTTGACCGGAAAATCGATCTGGTCCAGCACTTCTGTTTGCAAATCAATGCCTGGCGCGATTTCGGTCAACACCATACCTTCGGGACGCAGTTCGAACATGGCCCGCTCCGTTAGATAAATGACGGCTTGTCCGACTTCCTGCGCATAGGCGCCGCTGAAAGTAATCTGGTCGACTTTTTTGACGAACTTTTTGCTTTTGCCTTCTTTGACAATTCGTAGTTTCCCGTTCTCCACAGCCACTTCCAGGCCGCCTGCAGTCAGTGTGCCGCAAAATACGACTTTTTTCGCATTCTGCGTAATATTTACGAAACCGCCGCACCCTGCGATGCGATTGCCGAATTTGCTGACGTTGATATTGCCTGCTGCGTCGGCCTGCGCCAGACCCAGATACGCTACGTCCAAGGCGCCGCCATCGTAAAGGTCGAACATGTTGGGGTGCTCCAGAATCACTTCGGGGTTGAAAGCACAGCCGAAATTGAGACCACCGGCAGCTACGCCGCCCATGGGACCGGACTCCAACGTTAGCGTTATATCTTCCAACATGCCTTCTTCATTCGCAACCACGGCCACGCCGTCCGGCACACCGATCCCCAGATTGACGATGGCATCAGGCGTCAATTCCATAGCGCCGCGGCGGGCAATGACCTTGCGTTCGCTCAATTCCATAACAGGCAGATTATCTAAAGGTCGACGGGTTTCGCCGCACAAGGATGGATCAAACTGAACTTCATTGGTCTGCCAGTGATATTCAGGTTGGGCAACTACAATGGCGTCCACCAGGGCGCCGGGCACCTTGACTTGTTGCGGCGGAAGAGTTCCTTTGGCAACCATGCGCTCTACCTGGACGATGACGATACCACCATGGCGCTTCGTGGCCTGCGCAAGATGAAACGCTTCCAGCAGTACACATTCCTTTTCCATCGTCAGATTGCCTTTTTCGTCCGCGCTCGTTCCCCGAATGAATGCCACATCGATTTTTTGCGGCAAATAGTGCAGATATTCTTTGCCTTCAATACTGATTACTTTGACGATGTCTTCCGTCGTTTTGGCGTTCAGTTTACCGCCTTCAACGCGAGGATCTGCAAAAGTTTTCAGACCGACATGGGTGATGACGCCAGGCTTGGCGCCGGCCATGTTGCGGATCATATGCAGAATGACGCCTTGCGGCAAATTGTAGGCTTCCACCGCATTATCGGATATTAGTTTCCCTAATTTGGGCGCCAGGTTGTAATGACCGCCGATAATGCGCTTCAACAATCCGGCATGACCATAACGGTTCACGCAACGATCCTTGCCGTCACCCTGTCCGGCGGCATAAAGCAAAGTGAGATTGTTCGGCGCTCCTTCTTCCAGAAAACGCTTTTCCAGCATGACGCTGAGTTCTTCCGGATGGGAGAAGCCCACGAATCCTTGGACAGCCAGCGTATCGCCGGACTTGACCAATTTGACGGCCTCTGCAGATGAGATTACCTTGTTCTTCATTGATACCCTCCATTCGCACAACGTGCTTGTTCTTCTTTTCACAATCTAATAATGCAAGAACAGTGCCAATTTTAATTCATTGGCTGTCAAAAACGTGAAAACGCTTTATTCACAAGCGATTTAAATTCTTTAGCGAACAATTTTCCTGTAAGCAAATACGAAATCGGCGTACAATTTGCAATATTGCCAATTGCATTAATACCAACCTGCAGTAATACGCAAGAAAGTCAGCCCATAAAAAAGAACACTGCGCCAAAGCAGTGTTCTTCATTTCAACCTTGCGCGGATTCGACCCGCTTTAGACTGCAGGAATCCCTTTCGCTTTGCGGTTACGCTTGCGTATCAGCGTGGTCACATCGACGCCGAGACTGCGGGAAGCTTCTTTCAACGAACCGCATTCTTCCACGGCCTCTTCAATGATCTCCTCTTCTACCGCCTGCACTAAGTCTTTCAACGATGCGGTCGGATGCCAGAGCCGCTTCTTGTCTTTGACCAGAGCCTTGCTCTCCCCCACGGTCTCAATAATCTTAAGCAGATCCGAGTTCGCGGCAACTTCTGCCAGGTGCCGGAGTTCGATCACCGGTGAGTCGACGATCACTACGATACGTTCAATTACGTTCATCACTTCGCGTATGTTGCCGGGCCATTTGTATTTCAGCAAAACATCGATAGCTTCCGGGGCAATGGTCTTATTTCGTTTATATCGTTGATTTGATTTTTCCAGATAATGCGTGATCAGCGGCAGCAAATCATCCCGTCGTTCCGAGAGCGGCGGAATCCGCACCGGAATAACATTCAGCCGGTAAAACAGGTCCTGACGAAATGCGCCTTTGGCAATCAGCTGCTCCAGATTGGTGTTGGTTGCGGCAATAATGCGCACATCAACCGCCACCTCTTTGGTCCCGCCAACGCGATAGAAGCTGCGTTCCTGCAGCACATTCAGTATCTTTGCCTGCAATGGCAGCGGCATATCGCCAATTTCATCCAAGAACAACGTGCCTTTATTGGCCAGTTCGAACATGCCGGCCTTGAACTTCTTCGCGCCGGTAAACGAGCCTTCTTCATAGCCGAACAACTCGGATTCCAACAAGGATTCAGGTATCGCACTGCAATTGACGTGGATAAAATTACCGGTGTGTTGTCGCTCGCTGGCTGCGTGGACAAATTTGGCCATGGCAGTTTTGCCGACGCCGGACTCACCGGTAATCAGTAGTTGCAGATCCGTATCCGCAACCTTCATGATCAGCTCGTACAGGGTCTCCATCACCCGACTGCGCACCAAAGAGCGATTAGCATCCGTATTGGCAATCTGCATCGCTTTCAGTTCGCGCTGGTAGCCTTTAGCGATCCCTTTAATATTGTTCAGTTTTTCATGCAGCCCGTTCAGCTCCGAAATATCCCGTACATTGGAAATCACCCGAATGATCCGACCAACCTCATCAAACAGCGGCGTACTGGATACGATCGCATCCTTACCCTGAAAGTACTTGACGGCAGCGCTGACCGCCTGGCGTTGTTCCACCGCATGCACTGTACAGGAATAGGGCAGGATTTCCTCATTCACGAGCTCCTGCAGATTACGTCCCACCATAACCTCGCGCGTCAGCCCTGAAATATGAATGAATGCCTCGTTGATGGCCAGAACCTTGCAATGTCCATCGGCAACCAGCATTCCGTCATAGGAAGTATCAATGAAGCGCTGGACCCCGATGATCGCATCAGCCGCCTCGCACCACAGATGATCCAGATCCTGGTATTCATAATAATTTCTAAAATAAATATGAAAGCCTGAATCCTGGCTTTTGTCCGCAATCACATCCAACAGATACTTTTCCGAAATGGAAGTCTTGACGATGCGGGACGACAATTCGTGACGGAACCAGCTTTTTCGCAGCCACGGCAACGCGGTCACGACCGGGCTTCCAATCGTCAAGGCATCCCCCAATAGAACGCCGGCGCGTTCGTTTGCCGCTAAAATAATCCCGGCCGCATCAATTTGTAAATACGCCCAATGTTGGCAACGACCTTCTGCCATTCGAATTCCTCCGCAGTACATATTTGTATTAGTGAAATTTATCACAAACTTATCCAATATATAATTCGACACAAAAAAACAAAACCCTTCTGGTTGAATAGCTGATCCAGCACTTCCTATTTTGTGACGAGTTCTAGAATCTCACTGATGGCGATGGAGACTTCTCCCGGCCAATGAATCGATTTTCCGTCAGTGGTCGCCGCCGCAAACACCGCTTCTTTTTTGAGTCCTGAGAATCGGATCGTATGCAGCTTTCCGTTCATATCGAGAGTCACCGAATGATGGTTGTCAAAATGAACGGTAATACAATGTTCAGCCCCAGGAGTTACTTTTACAATTCTCATCACAAAATATCCTTTCGCTAATAGAATGTTTGAAAGAGGATTCATATTCATCATATGTTGAATCAACTTTTTGTGATATCATCCACGCTAATAATTTTTGCGCGTATTATCAGGCATTTTTTGTTCAATGATTAGCCTCGCCAATACGCTCCTGCTGTTAATCCCCAATTTGGCAAAAATGTTCTGCAGGGTCTTTTTGACAGTCGCCTCTTCGACCAGAAGCCTTGCTGCGATCGTTTGATTCGACAAACCGGCGGCGACCAGACTGGAAACTTCCATCTCTCTCTCGGAAAGGCTGGCCAACTTGCCAAAATTTCTCGTTTCACCTTGCATCACTGCAATCTTCCCGGCGTACGCAGCATAAAAAGTTGCAATCTTGTCGATAAATCCGGCATGCCGTCCTCTTTGCCCCAGCGTCTGCAGGATAGGAAAGATATACTCCCCGTTTTCTACAAAAGGCATGATCAATTGATCGGGCGCTGCGATATCAAGAGCCTGTTTCATTGAAGTATGGGCTTCTGTGAACTGTTCCATTTGATACTGCGCCGCCGCTGCATAAATATTGATATACACTTGCCCCTGCAAATTATGAGCACCTGTTGCTATTGCGGTGAATGGACCGATCCGCTCGAGGAGTTTCCGGTAATGTCCTCCCAACAATAGCGCTTTGCCTTGGACAATATTAAAAAAAGTGTACGTCGTTGCATAGAGGACGCTGAACTTGGCTTCTCCTTGCGTAATCCATGCGGGAATTTTTCCTGCCTGGTTCAGGCACGCATAAATAAAGCCCTCGCACAAATCGACGGTGTAATTATAGGAATATAATTTCTGCCGCTTGAGTTCTTCCCGCGTTTGCGCCAAAGTGCTTTGCATGACCGCCAAATCTCCTCTTACGAGCGCCAATCGCATCTGAAGAAATACCACACATAGCACGAGGGCTGTCTGCTCCCGTGACTGCGCCGCATGTAGCGCTTCATACGCTGTGATTTCCGCTTTTTCGAAATCACCGATCACGTAATAGCGTTCCGCCTGCATCACCAGTTCCGCTCCGAAACCGTGGCCGCCGGTTAGACGATAATAGTGCGGCATGGCTTGCGCCATTTCCACGACTTCCTTCTCCAGCTGTCCGCTCTCGCGATAATACATGTACAAAACCGAGGGCGCGCCGAAGGTCCACGGGGCGCGGTTGCTGATGAACTTTGACGGTCCCTGTAACAATCGGGCAGCTTGCTGGTGATGCCTGGTCATCCCTGCTATGCAATTAAATTGGGTGAAACTACGCAGTATTTCGAGTTCGCCCGCCAGTTGCTGTTTCGTCCGTTGTTCGTCTTCCTCCATTAGTGCAATATAGCCGCCAATTTCAGCACATTGTCCGGAAAACAACTCCATTTCGTTAAACACAAACAGATACATCGCATATACCAGGCAAGCCCAGGGGTGGGTACGTCTGATTCGCGAGGGGCAATCATGGAAATAACGGATCATCCTATCTTTATGTTCTTTTTTTATGCTGTGCCCCTTATCCTCTTCCATGATCATAAGCAACCTGTCATAATCAGCCGCCTGGAAAAAACAATCAATAGCATGGATATAGTCGCGGCTCCTTGCATACCATTCCCCGGCCAGCCGCCAGACAGCTTGCTGCCGTTCCCGGTCTTGAAGCCCCAGGAGTTCCCGCAGGTACGTTGTGAAAATATTATGCATTTGATAGGTCTTTTTGCTGCCATCATATTGAATCAGAGCATTATTTGCGACAAGTTCGTCCAAAATCGCTGCTGCATCCTCGCCTTGCCACATTGCCTGGGCCTGGGCCAAAGTAAATCTGTCGAAAACGCTGACTGTTAATAAAAAATCTTTCGCTACGGCTGTACACTGCCGATAGACAACTTTCTCGATCAGCTCATGCAGACTGGCTTGGAGGTCAACCCGACCCTCCCGCGCAAAACTCAGCATGCTCAGATACAGCGCACTGATCCAGCCTTCGGTATAGGCATGTAGCTGGGCAGCTTCATCCGTTGTGATACGCAGGCCGCACAGTTTGTAATACTCCATAATTTCAGCCTGCGTGAATTCAAACTGTTTTTTGCCAATAACGATGCAGTAGCCTTTGAGTGCGAGCTCTGTCGTGTTTTCGCCAAACCGCGCTCTCGATATGATAACAATATGAAACCCTGGCGACTCGTTTTTGACAACGAGTTCAATAAATTGCTCGATGGTATCAGACGACAGTAAATGGTAATCATCCAGCACCAAAACCGACTTTTCCGGCCACACCACATTTTTGACCAGTTCAACTGCGGATGCCATTAGTTGGCTGTCGCACGGACTTTCCAGCTCACTCAACCCTTCTGCGCATCGCGGAGCTATGTGCTTGAACAACTGGCTAAAATTCCGCCAAAATTCGCTCGCGGAATCACTAGCTACCGTGTGCCACAAAAGGTTCGCCTGGCATTCGGTTAGATATTCTCTCACGGCTGTAGTTTTACCATATCCCAGAGGCGCTTCCACAACAGTCATCGGATATTCCCAAATCTGCTTCAGGCTTTGCCGAACGGGAACACGCATATACAAAGCCGCAGGATTGAATCGGTATGCTGAATTTTCCCGCCGGCGCATATTTCGCCTCCCTTTTTTATAAAGAATCGGTCCGCGGCAAACCAGCTCAGTCGGGCCAATATCCTGCCATAAATTCCAAAAACCGATCCGTCAAGGCCGGATCAAACTGTGATCCTTTCCCTGCTGCGATTTCGTTCAATGCTTCCTGCTGCGTCTTGACCGTGCCGTAAGGACGCTCGTGCGTCAAAACGTCATAGACGTCAACTAATGCAAACATCCGGGCCAAAAAAGGAATCTGCTCCCCAGCTGCCTTGGCGGGGTATCCGGTTCCATCCCAGCGTTCATGAATTGCCAATACCACCTCGGCCAGTTTGGGTTCACCAATGGCTTGCGCCATTCGATAGCCAATTTCGCCGTGACGTTGAACGATCTCCCACTCATCTGCCGAAAGCGGATCGCGTTTGCCCAGTATTTCACCAGAAATCGCAACTTTGCCAATATCATGCAAGGCAGCCAATTGCTTTAGCAATTTCACCTCCGCCGGTGCAGAAGCCATTCCCAGAAAAGCAGCGAATGCGATGCCCCAATCTTGAATTCGCTCACTATGACCCGGATTTTCGAAACACCAGTGATGCAGCTTATGTTCCATGTCGGCGATGAGATTCACCCTGACATCTCGGCTTTGCGCCAATTTGTCGCTATACATGCGGTTTTCGGCGACAACGAACAGCTTCGCAATTCCTTTGCCGCTTTCGCTGGTGGCAGCGCCAATCGCAGCACTCAGACGGACAGAAAGATTGCCCTCCTGTTCGCACGCCTCACGAATTCGCTTGCATACTTGTTCGCAGGCTATGCTGCCGGTTTGCGGCAACAAAACCAGGAATTCATCACCGCCCCAACGCGCGATGATATCGGTTTGCCGGCATACCTTTAGCAGAACTTGCCCCATGGCAGCCAGCAGGCGGTCGCCCTGCACATGTCCGAACACGTCATTGGTTAGTTTAAGTCCATTCATATCAATCATAATCAAACTCAACACAGTGTTATTGGTCTGTTCCAGCTCGAATATGATTTTTTCGATATATGCGCGATTATAAAGGGATGTCAATTGATCGTGATAGCCGATGTAATTAATTTCCGCCTCGGTTTGGCGCTTTTCGACGAGGTCATGCAAGATGATTCTGGGCAGTTCCGACTCGCTCATTTTGCTGGAACGAGGAGCAAACTGGATGACCTTGCAGCCGGATGGTCTTTGAGAATCTCCAGCTACAGCTTCCTGTTGCGTGTAGACAGCTCCTCTCAACGCACCTTTCAGATCTACCGTCAGCGAGTAATTATTATCAAAATACACCGTAATACAAGACTCAGACTCGGGAACGACTTGCAAGATTTTCATTGATCCATCCCTTTCGTCAAAAACTTGCCTAAGTTACACTCAAATAAATACCCTGCCGAGAAAAACAAAAAACTATTTCATCTTTATCATAAGGTGAAATAGTTTTTTGTGATATTATCCAAAAGTATAATTTATTCTTACTTTCCCCTCTTTCGTTCCAATACCATCCGCATCAGCTCCGTTCTTCGGGTGATGCCAAGTTTAGCGTAGATGTTCTGCAAAGTTTTTTTAACCGTCGTCACTCCGATATACAACCTTGCCGCAATGCCCTGATTCAGCAGGCCGTTTGCCACGAGTTCGGCAATTTCAAGTTCCCGCGCTGAAAGGCGGGACAGCGGAGCATCCTGCTCTTCGGCAGTTCTCATGATGGCTACGTTTTTCGCATAGGCGGCGTAGGCCGTTCTGATGCAATCAATAAATTTCGTGTGTTGCTCGTCTATGTCGAGCTTTGCGAAGAGCTCTTGAATATATTCTCCGTTTTCGACAAACGGCATGAGCAGTTGATCCGGCGCCGCGATATCGAGCGCCTTTTTGAGAGATTCTTGCGCTTCCTCCAAGTGCTGTAACCGGTATCGCGCCACCGCCACATAGATATGAGTATAGACCTGCCCCAGCAGATTCGGAAAAATACCCGCAGTATCGTTGAAATGCCCAGCCAACCCGAGCAGTTTCAGATATTGCCCACTGATCAGCAACGACTTGCCATAGATAATATTAAAGTACGCATGGCTGGGAAAATGCAGTCGACTTTCTTGTATTTTGCCGGCAGCAATCCACGCCGGGATTTTTTCCTGCGTATTTAGCTGTGCGTAAATCTGAGCCTCGCACATATCGACAGTATGAACAACCTGATATTGTCCATACGCCTCAATCTCCGAACGCATTTGTCTCAAAAAATTTTGCACCGCTGGCAAATCTCCCCTGACAAACGCCAGCCGGGTTTGCAGAAACAATGCGCATAATAGGATGGAAATCTGGCGGTGAAAACGAGCTGGCTCCATTGCCGCAGAAATTCCCAAGTCGGCTTGTTCAAATTCTCCCCGATAAAAATGCCACTCGGCCTGCATCACATATTCGGCGCCAGCACCGTGGCCGGAAGTGATCTGGCCGTAAAGGGGCATAAACGCAAGAAGATCCTTGACTTCCTGTGCAACCCGTCCGCTTTTTCGGTAATACATATAGAGTATGGAAGGCGAACCAAAAGTCCAGAAACTCTTATTGTCAAAAAGCTTGGTGGGTCCGTCAAGCAATTCGTAGGCTTTTCGCTGATGTCCGGCCATCCCCTCGATATCGTTGTATCTGGCAAAGCTCTTGATCAGTTCAAGTTCTCCCAATAGCTGATTGCGGGTTTTCACATCGTGAATCTCGTTGATATAGTCCCCGACCTCCTGGCATTGGGCAGTATACAGCGCTCTTTCATTAAACGAGAACATCTTGCGCGCAAAAACCAGACCTGCGATTGGATGCTTTCGTTTAATCTCCACCGGACATTTAATGAAATACCCCTTTAATATTTCTTTTCGCTCCATGTAAATACTATTGGCATTGTCCAGTTCCAGAGCGGTGAATAGTTCATCAAAATCCCCTACAGCTTCAAAACAGTCCATGGCTTTGAGATAGTCCCCGTTTTTGATATACCAGGCCGCCGCCAATCGCAATACCGCGTGCTTTTTCGGAGTCCCTTGCCGCTCCAGCAACTCCCTCAGGTAAGTGGTCAATATATTGTGCATATGATAGGTTTGGCTGTAACTGTCATATTTGATAAAGGCATTGTTGGCCATCAGGTATTTTAGGGCCGCTTCGACTTTTTCCGCGCTCCACATCTCTTTGGCCTGAGTTAGGGAAAATTTGTCAAAAACGCAAAGTGTCAGTAGAAATTCTTTCACTTCCGCCGGGCATTGACGATAGACAACTTTTTCGATCAACTCTTGCAAGCTGGCCTGTTGCTCGACCCGACCCTCCCGCAAAAAACTTAGCATGCTGAGATATAGTGCGCTAATCCAACCCTCGGTATATTCATAAAGAGCAGCGGCCTCACTTGCTTTCAGACGAATCCCGCACAGTTTGTAATATTCGCCAATTTCCTCTTGCGTGAGTTCAAAAGAGCTTTTATCGATCGCATGGCAGTAGGCTTTATGCTCTGTTCCCATTGCAGTTTCGCCAAACATGGCGCGGGATATGATGACGAGGTGGAGATTGGGCGGCAGGTTCCTGGCCAATAGTTCAATGAAGCGATCCAGCTTTGCTTCGCTCAACAAGTGATAATCATCGAGAACCACGACTGATCGATCAGGAAACTCAATTCCATGGATGAGTTGCAGGGCCGTTTCCGCATAAAGACTGTTATCCGGCGCACCCAGGCCCATGAGGCCCACGGCGGATTTGGCATCTATCCGGCTGAACAAGCGGCTGAACTCCTGCCAAAACGAGTTCACCGATTCACTCGCAATGGTTTGCCAATAGACATTCGCGCCTGAGTCCGACAAATATTCTTTCACGGCCGTCGTTTTACCATAGCCCATCGGTGCTTCCACAAGCGTCAGCGGATAATCCCAAATCCCTTTCAGCTCCTGCTGGATTGAGGTGCGCATATACAGAGCCGCGGGGTTATATCGAGACACGGGAACACCTCCAGGCAATACCGATTCCTTCCCTCATTATATTCCGATTTTGTTTCGATTTCATTTGCTGATAAAATATTTATTCAAAACAATCACCTCTAGGACCAGGGGAAGGAATATTCACCGTCAACCAAGAAACTCTAGGAAACATTTCACATAATACTAAGGGGGCCACATTATGGGCAATTATGTTGATATTAAGAGGGAAGACTATCAGTGTGTAATCAATGGCAAACAGGTGGACCTTTACATCCTGCGGAACAAGAATGGCATGGTCGCCAAAATCACCAACTACGCGGGGAAACTGGTCCAATTGTTGGTTCCGGACCGGAATGGAACAATGGGCGACGTGCTGCTTGGTTACAAGACCCTTGAGCAGGCAATACAGGGTCAGGTATCCATGGGTTCAGCCATCGGCCGTTTTGCCAATCGGATCCGCAAGGGAAAATTCACCTTGAACGGGGCGGAATATCAGCTTACCATCAACAATGGCCCCAATCATCTCCATGGTGGGACCAAAGGTTCACGTTTTGTGGTATTTGATGCCCTGCAAATCGATGACAATACATTGCAACTGAACTATTGTTTTAAAGACGGCGAAGAAGGTTATCCGGGCAATTGCAGCTTGAAATTGATCTATACATTGACTGATAACAACGAGTTTGTTATTTCATATGAAGCAAAAACCGACAAACCGACCATCGTCAATTTTACGAACCACGCTTTTTGGAATCTGGCCGGGGAAGGATGCGGCGATATTTTAAACCATATTCTTACGCTCAACGCCGACGCTTTTACACCAGTGGACGATACATTGATCGCTACTGGAGAAATCCGTCCTGTGGCTGGAACTCCGCTTGATTTCACCTCGCCACATGCAATGGGCGCCAGGATCAATAGTGATTATGAGCAGATGCAATATGGGCGGGGTTATGATTTCAATTGGGTCCTCAACAAGGGCGCTGACCAAGAAATGAGTTTCGCCGCCAGGGTATGCGAGATATCTTCCGGAAGAGTCATGGAAGTCTACACCACTGAGCCGGGTATGCAGTTTTATTCTGGGAATTTCCTTACCGGGAAAACGCCAATGGATATCGGCAAGGGCGGCAAACCTTACGTCCACCGAAGTGGATTCTGTTTAGAAACGCAACATTTCCCGGATTCTCCGAACAAACCGCAGTTTCCTACCACTGTTTTAAATCCTGGCGAAGGGTTTTCAAGCACCACTCTTTATAAGTTCACGGTGCAATAATAGATATCTGGTGTTCTGAGCATACAAACGGAACGTTTCAAGGGGTCATGTCGAAACTTGTGTTTCAACACGACCCCTTTTTGAGTCAAACAATATTTATGCGTCCACTTCAGAAGGTGTTTTTAAGCGTTACTTCCATTTTGGTGTTTTTGGTGTTGTCCGCCAGGGCGACCTGATCTTTGTAGACCACTTCCAAAGATAGCTTGTCATTGAAGGAATGAGTTATTCCGTAGTAAAATCCTCGATTGTTGTTGTCATACTCACTTTGTTTCCCCATGTCGCCATTGGCCTCCACACGAAAATTGGTCACATACAGGGCTGTTTTATCAGTGAACTGATAATTCCAGGTTATTGCGTACGCTTTGTTTTCCTCACTCTTATTCGATTGGGTGTATTCCGCCGTCAGACTATTTTTGCCGGAAGCAACGGTTCCATCCACAGCCCAGTGATTGCTGTTGTCTTCATTGTAATATTGATATTGAGCCAGCGTGAGCCCCACATTTGCATTCTTTGACAGACTGTACCCGGCTCTCATTGCATACAAGCTGTTGTTGGGCAGCCATATACTGTTTTCGCGGGCCACGATTCCCGATAAGTCGATAACGCCGCTGCTGCCAGTAATGGAAAGCCCGTCTACGAAGGCATTGTTGCCGACATTCGTTTCCGGTCGGTTGTACAGCAGTTCAGTGACACCCACGGCGATATCCTGCCGCCCCAATTTGTAGACGAGTTTGTTGGACTTGTAGATCAGACCGAACTGATCAATGGTTGCAACCGCTTTGGTATCTTGCCCATACACTGACAAGTCATAGTCTCCCAAGATCGGATTACTGGCATATTGGGCGCCAAGTCGTCCATACAGGGACAACCCTTTGCCAATTTTTTTCTCGCCCTTTAGTGTCAAAGTGTACATCATGCCGGACTCTGTTGCAGTATTTTCAGCCGTGTCGGTTTCATATTTGACCGAGACGTCCCCGCTGATTTCCATCGGTGCAGCAGTTCCAACCGGCATCATGGCGAACATCAAACCAGTCATGATCGTAGCAATATATGTTTTCACAGGTCACTTCCTTTCCCGTTGATGTTGTTGATTATACACTAAATGATTTAATTTCTCAACTAGCAGATTTATCCGCTTATTTCGCTGCCATTTTCCCAGTCCTTTCGTGAAAGAAGCCGGAATATAAAAATCCCGGCAAAAATTGCCGGGAAGAAGTATACGTTAGATGGATACTGGCACGACCAGGTCCACGAAGGCATCCCCGCGTCTCACCTTGATCTTGCTGACCAGAGTGGAGGCAGAAAGGATTTCCTGCAAGTGGCCAACATTTTTCAAAGGAACCCCGTTAACCTCCACAATAATATCGTTAACCATCAAATTCATGCGTTGAGCCGTGCTATTGCTGTCTACACCGGTAACCACCACTCCTGCGGCAGAAGGAAGGTTCAAGGTTTTGACATCCTCGTCGGTAAGAGCGCGGATGGTTGCCCCCAGCTTCGGTTTATCCGGCAGCGGTTGCGCAGGAGCAATCGGTTGATCGATCAGCTTGCGAATTTCAGCGGCTTTGACATTGGGGTTTTGATATATGACTTCCTTCTCAAGGATTTCTCCGCGTCGATACACTTTGACAACCACCTTGATGTCATATGAATTGACAGAGACGAAGCCCTGCTGAATTTTCCACAGCATCGTCGCATCGGCGATCTCCTGGCCGCCGAAGTTCACCACGATATCTTCATTCTGGATCCCGGCCCGATCGAATGGTCCTCCAGGCAAAACAGTTTTGAGTACGGCGCCAGTTTTATTTTTCCAACCAAGTTTGCTGCGAAACCAGTCTTCGCTGCTAGGAACCGTATAGCCGCCGCTAATCACCCATTTAGCGCCGGAAACCGCGGCCAGAGTAGCTACGGCATCCGCGAACCGCCTCGCTGTCGCCTCATTTTTGACGCAGAAAGTTGTCGCCACAGAGTTATCTTGGGTCACACACCACGGATGGACCGCAGCCGATTCGGTATTCGAGTTCGGCCCGATCGTCAGTGAGGAAACAGTCTTAAAGACTAGGGTGGCGTTTTCGGAGCGCAGGTCCGGGACTGTCATATAATACATATCCCAGGTATTCCAAACCTTCTTGGTGCCGAGGTATTCCGAAAACAGCCGCAAGCCGTACTTATCAATTTCTGCCGTTTGCTTGGGATAATTTGACCAGCCGAAGAAGGAACCCTTGAGACTCTGCAGCACTTCCAACGCTTCTTTATCCGAGGCGAAAAAGGACGGAGCGTACCACGTTTCACAATGTCCCACAGTTAAGGAACCCGTCATGATAAATACGGCAATCAAAATCGCGGCACAATATCGTTTCATTCGGTCAGCCTCCTTGCCAGATTATCGGCTAATGGCGCCTTTTTCATGCAACTCCTTGATCATGGCCCACACAACTTCAGCGCCCGTACCAGGCAAAATCGGCTTATATTCCACATTCTTTGATGTATCTGTACTGAGGATCCGGCCCTGGATGTCATAAAGAACCCCGTAGATCACGGCTGCCTTCTTGTTATTGAGATCAACTTTATATTTAAGTTCGACGGTAGTGGTATCCGCCGGGCATCCAATACTTAACAGCTTGTTATAGTCCGGATCACCCTTGCCATCGAAGACCGTTTTGCCCCAGAATACAACGAGTGGATTTTGGTTGGAGCTCCCATCAGCGTAACTCATTTTCGTATCATAATAATATTTTGTTCCATACGCATTTTCATGCAGCTTGCTCTCAAGCAACTTCCATTCCGCACTGCAACTCGTCGGGATCCATAGCACCAGTAGTAACAGGAACAGCAACACCGCCCTGTTGTTCACACGCAAGCCTCCCCTGCATTGAAATCCCCGGAACGATTTTGAAGAGTTAAGATTCTTTTCGCCATTCTTGTACAAAATCCTCCCTGGGTTGCGACTGCCGATATCAAACAAAAAAGGAAAGGTGGTGTTGACGCCTAGCGTCAACACCACCTTTTTCTTTAGACATGGAATACAGCCTTATGCTTTGGGTTCGCAGGCGCCCGTGTTCGTCGCACTGCAATCTTCCAGGTTTTTGCCTTTGGTCTCAGTTCCCAGAATTCCGACGGCTGCAGCCGCCAGAATAAAGCCAACCGCGACAACTGACAAGGTCATATACAAGCCGATGAGCGGATACAGATAACCGACAACCGTCGGCGCCAATACGCCGCCAATACGACCCCATGACATAGCAGTTCCGGTGCCGGTTCCCCGGACTTCCGTCGGATAATTCTCCGGTGTATAGGCGTATACAACGGAGTAAGCACCTGCCAAGAACAGCACGGACAGCGATCCGAAGGCCAGCATGATTTCCACCGGCAATTTTTGCGCCAGAGCCCAACCATACAGGATGCTGGTAACGCCGGCCAGCGTCAGATAAACAACAATGGGCATTTTTCGTCCGACCTTATCGGCCAGATACGAACCAAAAATACCGCTGGGAATCCAAACCAAGTTCATGATCAGCACATAACCGATGGACGCAACCATTGAATAACCCGAGTTTTTCAACAGGGTCGGCAACCAGGTATTGAGGCCCCAATAACCGAACATCAGACAGAACCACAATATCCATAGCATCAACGTGCGACGGGAGTAATTGGCTTTAAACAAAACAGCCATTTTATTCCCGGTTTCGGCAAATATTTTGGGAACCGGTACAGCCACCGGCAATGTTTTGCCTGTTTCGGCTTCAATTTCTCTTTCCAGTTGGCCTAAATGTTCTTCCGCTTCCGCCGGGCTGCCTTTTACCATGTACCAACGGGGAGATTCAGGAATCCCTTTACGCAAGAACCAGACCAACAAGGCCGGGAAAACGCCGGCGAAGAAAGCACTTCTCCAGCCATAGGTCGGAACCAGCAAGAGAGCAACTGCAGCAGCCGTCAAAACCCCACCGCCCCACAGTGCTTCGGTCAAGCCATTTAGTCGTCCACGATATTCACTGGGCATCATTTCACTGTTATAAGTAAACACGACAGGCTGTTCCGCTCCCAGCCCCAAGCCGGTGAGAAAGCGCAATACCAGGAGCATCTCATAACTATTTACAAAGCCGGTAAAGAATGTTGCGATAGAAAATGTCAGCAATGTCACTTTAAAAATCTTCAACCGGCCAAATAAGTCGGCAAGAATTCCGCCCGACAGTGCTCCGCAGAACATCCCCAGGAACGAAATGCTGAAAGAAAGACCGATTTGAACAGGCGTAAGGCCGAGATCTTTTGCCAATGCCGGCATGACGAAACTCAGCAGCATGATATCGAATGCGTCGAATAGGTATCCCGCCGCCGTCAGGGAGTAGATCTTTTTGTGCACCTTGGAGAATGGCAATCGCTCCATTCGTCCAACCAGTTCTTCCATGGTCAATGTGTTTGTTGACATCCCAGATAGCCTCCTTATTTACATTATGATGCAATGAGTCCTTTCAGCTGGTCCCTGTACCCCATTCTGCTTTGCACAGATCACTCCTCTCAACGTCACAGCAATTGCAAAGGTGGTTCTACGATTATAGGGCTTTATTTTGAGGCCTAGAGAACTTGTTCCCAGCCGCCAAAAACTTGTCCCAGCGCAGAATCGACAGCACGGCGGATGATGGCGGGCCCCGCCTGTTTTTTGTACACAGCCGAAGCGCGTTCCCCAAGCGTTGCACTGATCTCTTTTAAAGCCGCTTTGACGCAGTTGTCGCGGTTGCTATGCGTCAGGCTGCAGTTCTGCCAGATGTTTTCCGCCGTTCTGACCCGGAACGGGTTTTTCGCCACCGAGCCCACGGCAATCCGGCAGTCGGTGCAGGTCATGTCCGTTTCGTCGTAGCCAACGATAGCGGCCACGCTCACCCGTGAAATAGCCAGGGATTTTCTGCGGCCCAGTTTGACGAAGGCGCTCCCAGTCTTCGGGGCCAACGCTTTGAATGAAATCCCTGCCAATACCTCGCCCGGTATGATATCCGTCTTGCAGATACCAAGCAGGAACTCTTCGAGTCCCAGTTCCCTTTCACCCGCTTGGGAAACAAGACGCAGTCTGGCATCCAGCGCCATCAGGGCCGGCACCGAATCGGCGGCAGGCGAACCTTTGACAATGTTGCCACCGACAGTGCCGCGATTTCGGATCTGGGGCGATCCGACGGATTGTGCGGCCTGCGCCAGCACAAAGGCATTCTCCCGAATGATTTGCGACTCCACAATTTCGGTGAAGGTCGTGGCCGGTCCGAGGTGAATCGTGTCCCCCTCAAGTCGGACCCCCTTCATTTCAGAGATCTTGGTAATATCCACGAGACATTCCGTCTGGTGTCCGGCGCGAATTTCCACCATCACATCGGTCCCACCGGCTATGATCATGGCCCCGTCTTTCTTTTCAGCCAGAATGTCCAGCAGTTCAGGCATCGTCCTCGGTACGTAATACAAGTAACTCATAAGCAGCCTCCTTATCGGCCTATTTGGAAGGCAGCAGGAATTTGTCTTCGATCTCGCGTACGGCCGGCAATCCGACCAGTTCATTGAACTGCTGGAACGGGATCATCTCGTCCAGCAGCGCTTTGGTTGTGCCACTGGCCTTCAGTTCCTGCATGACGCGGGTGACTGCCTGCGCCGTAATATAGGTCGAGGATGTGGGGAAAATGACCAACCCGTAGCCCAGTTCCTGCAAGTCCTGCGCTGTCATGAGAGGCGTTCGTCCCCCTTCGACCATGTTCGCCAAGACCGGAATATCGAAGCTGGAAGTGATCAGCTTCATCTCTTCCAGGCTCTCCGGCGATTCAATGAACAGAACATCTGCACCGGCTTCGGCAAAAGCCTTCCCACGGCGAAGCGCTTCTTCAATCCCCAGATTTGTCCGGGCATCGGTCCGGGCGATGATGACAAAGTCTGGATCTTTCCGCGCTGAGACCGCCGCTTTGATTTTACCGATCATTTCTTCCAACGGAACTACCTGCCGTCCAGTCATGTGGCCGCATTTTTTCGGGGCGACCTGGTCTTCCAACTGAATAGCCGCCACCCCAGCTGCCTCATATTCCTGCACGGTACGCATTACGTTGATCACGTTGCCGAAGCCGGTATCGCCGTCGGCAATTACCGGAACATCGACCGCGGCCGCGAAGTTACGGGCCCGCATGACCATTTCGGTCATGGTCATCAGTCCGACGTCAGGGCCACCCAGATGACTGGCCGCCTGTCCGTATCCCGTGAAATAGACCGCATCGAAACCGGCTTTGGCGACAATTTTCGCCGACAGGGCATCATGAGCACCAGGAGCTACTAGTATTTGCGGCTGAGCGAGCAGCTCTCGCAATCTTGTTGTTTTTTTCATAAGTTCCACCTCTCTCGGCTACTTAACGCCGAAATGTTTTTTGGCAAATCGCAGGGCTGCTGTCGGGTGATATTGCGCCAGCACCCCGATCGCGTAGGTCAGATAATTTCCATCCACAATAATCCTGGCATTTTTCGGCAACAGCGATATTCCCGGCCGGTTCAACGCCGCCGCTACAATCGCTTGGGCCTCCTCCTCGGAGGAATGGGCGAAGACTCCGCCCACGGCCAGTACTACTTCCACCAGCCGCAAATCCCGTCCGATCGGAGTTCCTGGGATCACGCCCATCACCGGATCAAAGTGTTCGGCGATGTAGCCGGCATGACGTTTGAGCGCAACTTCGACCGCCACTTCCGCCATTACGCGGTCCAATTTCTCTTCTATTTCATTTTCTGCCAGATGCTCCGGGCTCGCTTCCAGCTGCGCGGCATAATCAACGACAGCTTTCTCCCCTCCCTCGCCTTCAAGTCCGGCCCGGAGGGCAATCGCTTTTTCACCGACCGCTTCCACGATGCCCCGCGCGCTGACACGCAGGCCCAAATTCCCTTCGACCGTCCGATAAGCTGGCTGCTTCTCATTGGTAAGAACCAGCCCCTTTTCTTCGATCGACAGTTCTTCCAGGTGCGGCAGTACGGAGTGGATATCTGTCGTCGCACCGCCGAGATCGACCACTACCAGCCCGCCGATACCGTCTTCTTCCTTGGTGCCGCGTGCGATGAGCTCCGCCGCCATCAGGATGGCCCCCGGGGTGGGAACCACTTTCTTCACGCTCAGTCTGTCCAGCAGTTTCGAAAGACCTTTGGCTTTCGTAATCTGGTCGATGAAGTGTTCGTGGATCGCCTCACGCGCCGGTTTGACTTTCAATTCATGAATCGTCGGCATGACGTTGGGGACCCTGACTGTCTGAAATCCGGCCTCCCGCAGCAACCCGTCCACGATCGGCTGGGCTGCCTGATTGCCTGCGACCACCACCGCCGCCTTCACTTTGCTCGCTATGATGATTTTCGCATCCGCGATCAATGCATCCGTTTCACCGCCGTCGGTCCCGCCTGCGAGCAAAATGATGTCCGGGCGGATCTCGCGCAGCATCTCCAGTTTCTGTTCGGGATGATCGTCGTAGGACATCACCTCAAGCACGCGGGCACCGGCGCTCATGGCAACTTCTTTGGCCGCTTTGGCCGTCACTCTGGGCATATAGCCCATCGCCACCATACGCAGGCCACCTGCGGCGCTGGATGCCGCATAAGTTCTATCGGCAACCAGTCTTTCTCTGCCGATGCCGGCAGCAATCGCCGTCGACGCATTCGCAAGACCGATCTCAATGTCTTCGACGGTCGTCGGCGCCTGGGCCCTGCCCAGCCAGGACAGCTCCTGTCCGTTCATCTCGAACGCACTCGCTTTGGTGAATGTACTGCCCACATCAAATACCAATAGGGTTTTCGGCTTTTCGTCCAATGTTTGCATGAAAACGTCCCCTACTTTTTCTCAGGTATCACATACACCGATCCGTCCATGATCCGCCGTGCCGTCCGGGAAATTGCGGCCCGCGTGATGGTCACTTTGCCGTCAGCAAGATCCGAAGCCATTTCGATATCAATCACGCCTGCCGGATGTCCAATGCGCAACAATTTTTTCTCGCGCGGTTTGTCGATCTGTTCATACACCACCGTACCTGGGATCACCGCCGCAGAACCTGTGCATACCGTGCCGGTTCCCGCATAGGTCTTGTGGATGACCTGCATGAACATCAGCCGGGAAACCACGTCGACGTCGCTGGCCTTGATGGGATTGCCTGTGGTGAAGTCGGTATAGTCCTGAGGCGAGCTGACGAAAGCGATCATCGGGAAAGCCGGTACAAGTTCCAGCGCTTCCGCCGGATCTTTGGCCATTCCCATAATCACCGCAGCAGCACCGCGGATGCTCTCGAGCGTCTTCAACAGTTCGGGGTTGGAGTTGACCTGCTGCGGTGTTTCGATCCCGGTCAGTCCGAGATCTTTGGCCCGCACGAATACCATCGGATTGGCCACATCAACCAGGCTGGCTTCAATTTTGCCAAAGCCGGGGATGTCCAGAACATCGACCGGGTTTCCGGTCGGCAGCAGCTTCTTGGTTACAGCGCCAGTCGTATCCGAATAATCCAGCATGATCATCGCGCCGGTTCCCGGTACTCCGTCGCACACGCAATCGCCCAGAACCGCAGCTTTGCCGTCGACTGTCGGCACATCGGCGATAATGAGTTTCCCGGTGTTCGTGTTATGGATGCGTACGGTAGTGATGCCTTCCTGACACCGCACCAGTCCTTCATCAATCGCGAAAGGACCGACTGCGGAGGAAATGTTGCCGCAGTTGCCGCTATAGTCGATGTAGGGTTTGTTGATGCTGACCTGCCCGAAGGTATAGTCTACATCCGCATCCGGGCGGGACGAAGGACCGATGATGGCCAGTTTGCTTGTCAGTGGGTCGGCCCCGCCCAGGCCGTCGATCTGACGGACATCCGGGCTGCCGAATACTTTCAGTATCACTTTGTCACGCGCCGCGTGATCGCGCGGCAGATCGTTTTCCATGAGAAACATGGCCTTACTCGTACCGCCGCGCAGAATCGCACAGCGAATTTTTTCCATTTGGGCCATCTTATTTTCCCTCCTCGACGTTCTTCTGAATCCACTCGATCACTTTTTCCGGCGGTGTGCCCGGACCAAAG
>Ga0316604_10000804_pt1 | contig 33037 bp, 37 predicted proteins | sample OWC_soil_day20_C_FD_207650 | JGI IMG/M metagenome (GOLD analysis project Ga0316604, IMG submission 207650) | Wetland soil microbial communities from Old Woman Creek delta, Ohio, United States - OWC_soil_day20_CT | ecosystem: Environmental > Terrestrial > Soil > Wetlands | place: USA: Ohio... | reverse complement strand
TTAGCCTGAACTTCATTCCCCAAAACGTCAATACCTGCCGTCCCTTGTGTCGCAGGTACCTTTTCTGCTAGCAATTCATCTTGCTGAACAACCGTGAACATATTAAGGTTTTTAAAATCGACTCTGCCATCATCTAACTCCACAGGTCGCCCTTTGCTTTCTAAATCAACAAGATATGTAATACTGGCATTAACACCATTGATCGGTTGTAAGCCTTTTGCACAAACACTTGTGCTTCCTGGTCTGTTAATTGCTGATTCAATTGCCAAGTTATCAATTCCATAAACGATACCAGCCTGTTTAATCTTATCCATAATATCATCAATAGTTATAGATTGACAACCTTTAGGCATATTCACCTGTAAAGTGCTTTCCATTCTATCACGTGAGGTCAAAATCTGAATATCCGGTTCCGTCTCAATTGGTTTGTCAGCCACTTTAACTGGAGTTCCTAATGCTTCTTTTACAACTCGCACAAGCAAAGCATTCTCTGCTTTGCCAATACCGCTTATTGCTAACTGTTCGATTATTTGAGGTGCTTTTACAGCCTGTCCATCTCCTTGTGGGGGATACACAGCTAGATAGACGCTATTTTCATCTGTAGTAATATTAAAATATCCATCAAGTGAACTTACTTTATCATCTGCCTGTTCTAGAAAACGTGCATCGTCACTCATACGAATTCTCCCATCACTAGTACTAACGACTAGATTAGATTATTAAATAAAACTTGATTTTAGTCTTGATAGAGCACCTCGCAACCGGAAAATAGCTTTAGTATGAAGTTGCGATATACGCGCCTCCGACAGTTTCAATATCAAGCTTATCTCTTTTAATGTTAGTCCTTCATAATAATAGAGACTAACCACTAAACGCTCCTTCTCTGGCAACTTATCGATACTCTTGGCTAACATATTTTTTACTTCTTGTTCTTCAATATGTTGGGCAGGATTCGGTGTATGCTGCGAAGCCGTCTCGTTTCTAGCAAATTCTTCAAGTGGAATAAGTGTACTGACATTTAGATGATTAATAAGCTTATAAAGTTCGCTAAGTGGAATTTTCATTGCCATAGCAATCTCTTCATCTTTTACTGAGCGGCCTAGTGCATGTTCTAACTTAGTAACTGTTTGTTCATATTGTCGTGCTTTTTGTCTAATGGTAGCCGGAACCCAATCTTGAGCTCGAAGTGAATCTAGAATAGCTCCCCTGATTCTTACAACTGCATAGGTTTCGAACTTAACTCCTCGATCAGCATCAAAGCGTTCAATAGATTCCATAAGGCCAAAAAAACCATTACTAATCAAATCATCTTTATCCACATGCTGAGGAAGACTAACTGCAACACGGGCTGCTACTAGCTTAACTAAAGGCAGATAGTTCTCAATAAGTTTCTCCCGAATCTCCGGGTTCCTGCCATTACTATACTCCCGCCAAAGTTTGAGTGCGTTAGCAGCCTTCTGTTCAGCATTATTATCTGCCATTGGCGCTTCCCCCCCATCATTACTTTTGCGTTAGTGTTATATTCTCAAAATTCTTAGGATTCAGGGGTTCAAAATCTGTACCTGGCAGCTCATCCCCATGTTCGTCATCACCACTTACAATATCAACATTCATGCCCTTAGACTCTACCTTGTCCAACTTTTCTTGGAAAAAACGCTCAGCAAATTGACCACAAACATATCCAAAAATTGCAAAAAGAACTAACGATACTAATGTCCGGTATGCCATGGCAGTTAGTGTAATACTATTCTGCGCACCCACCAATAAAGTTAAGCTGCTGGCAATAAGCGCCATATATAAACTAATCCGCAACTTTAGTGCCATTGTCCTTCCCCCAAATTATAATTCTTTTTCACCTTTATCAATAGTTTTGACTCGAAAAATACCATTATCTAGTTTTAACTCAACTGTACGTCCATAATTGCCACCAGTATCTTCAGCAAGTAATCTTATCTCCAGTTTCCTTAATACTAAACGTACAGCTTCTGCATTACGTTCACCTACCCGCATAATATCTGTAGCATTGGCAAAGGTAAACATTTGCGCTCCACCGGCAATCTTCGCAGTAATACGCGACTTGCTTGCACCTAGTTTTATTATATCACTAAGCATGGCTGGTAACGCTGTATCCGCAAATTTTGCTATATTCTCTGCTGAGCGAGCTTGTGTGCTGTCAGGTAACATAATATGGGCTAATCCACCAACCTTGGCAACCGAATCAAAAAGTGCAATACCAACACAAGATCCTAGACCATAACTAATCAAGCTATCGGGATTACGCCCGACCTTGTAATCAGCCATTCCCACTTTTATTAGCTCAGCCATTATTCCTTCACCCCAATTGCTGCCAGTATTGTACTGAGAGAACCAGGATCAGGAATAAGGAAAAAATGCCCCTTGACGCCATCATTCTCGGTAGTAAATTCTGTTTCGATTACCAATGCATGGTCGCCCATTTGGCCTAATTGACTCAAAATAACACTTAATATGGCCCCAGCCATATCAACAGCTAATGCCGGAATAGACGGTAATAATGTCAGTTTAGTAAAATGGGAAAGCGCATTCAAATAAGCACCTGCTAAAATATTACCAATCTCCATCAATGCTGACTCATCCATAGAATTAAGAAGTTGCGTTTCTCCTTGTTCACGCCCCATTAACATATCGACCAAATAAAAGGCACTGTCCCGTGGAAGCAGAAATAAGATGCTCCCAGGTGCCAGACCAAAAACTCTAAGGTAAACACCTGCAACCATAGCATCCGGGCCGCCTACGACATCAGGTACTTCACCAAGAGGAAGAATTGATACTTCTGGTACTGTCATATCAATTTTGTTATTAATAATTTGAGATAACGCAGTTGCCGCATTGCCAGCGCCAACATTGCCTATTTCCCTCAAGGCGTCCAACTGCAATGGTGATAGTTTTAATATATCCTCAGACAAAGTTTGCCACCCCTTTGATATCTACGCCTTTTAGCTAGCCTTAACTTCTTGGCCGATACCAAGAATTGCATCTGCATTAAGCAATATTAAAAGTCGATTCTCTAATTTACCGATGCCACTTAAATAGTCGGCAGCAATACCACCTACAACGGTTTGCGGTGGTTCAATATTATTTTGGTCAATTGTCGTTACTTCAGACACTGCATCAACAATCATGCCAACATTTATATCTTCTACTTTTATAATAATAATTCGTGTATCATCGGTATACTCCTCCGGAGGTAAATTAAGCCTTTTCTTTAAATCAATAACAGGTAAAACACTACCTCGCAAATTCATTACACCTTTAATATAATCAGGAGAATGAGGCACTCGCGTAATCTCAGTTATTCGCTTGATCTCTTGAACTTGCAAAATAGTGACACCATACTCCTCGCGCCCTAATTTAAATACCACTAGTTGAATCTCATTACCAGAATATGTTAGTTCAGACATCTTTCATTCCTCCCATTCTTACTGCTTTAACGCCCCAACATCCAAAATAAGCGCAACTTGACCATTACCTAAGATAGTAGCACCAGCAATAGCCTTAATTCCAGCTAGTAATTTCCCCATAGATTTAATTACTATTTCTTGCTGCCCAATAAGTGTGTCTACAATTATCCCGGCACGATTTTCCCCTATATGAACAATTACTACAAATAGTTCTTCTTGATTTTGCTGGCAAGTATTAGAAACATTAAGCACCTTTGCCAGACGAACTATTGGAATGATTTGTCCCCTAAGTAGTATAGCTTCTTGATTTTGAATAGTTTTGATATCCTGGGAAGTAATATTAATGGTACTATCAATGGAGCCAAGAGGAATGGCATAAATCTCTTCAGACACTTTCACTAATAATGCCTGAATAATCGCCAACGTTAATGGCAGCCGAATCTTGAACCTACTGCCCTCATCAATTTTTGTCTCAACATCCACCATGCCGCCTAATTCTTCAATTTTAGTTTTAACAGCATCCATGCCAACACCGCGTCCTGAAACATCTGTTACTGTGTCAGCAGTCGAGAAACCTGCTAAAAATACAAGTCGAACAGCTTCAGCCGGTTCAAGCTTATCAGCCTCAGCTTGCGTAATCATGCCCTTATCTACTGCCTTTTGTTTTATAATATCGGCATTGATACCTTTACCATCATCTTCAACCATAATAATAACATTATTACCTTCATGCCGCGCAATTAGACGAACTTCACCAACCGGATTTTTGCCTTTGGCCTGCCGTTCAGCCGGATGTTCAATACCATGATCAATCGAATTTCTAAGAAGATGAACTAAAGGGTCACCTATTTCATCAATTACTGTGCGATCAAGCTCTGTTTCTTCTCCCTGAATGATGAGATTAATTTCTTTATTTAGCTCGCGGGACAAATCTCTAACCATTCGGGGAAAACGATTAAATACTTGACCAACAGGAACCATGCGAACTTTCATAACTACTGCCTGTAAATCTGTCGTTACCCGATCCATCTGCTCCATAGTTTCAATAAGATCAGCAAGTCTATGCGTTAAGCCAATTTGTTCAAGCCGGGTCTTATTAATAACTAATTCTCCAACAAGATTAAGCAAACTATCCAGCTTATCAATATCCACTCTTACTGATTGGCCACTTTTATGTTTTTTATCATTATGTTCACTTGCAGCTTGTTTTGCCGGTTTGTCAATAGCAACCTTGTTATCCAGATTGCTGACAATTGGTTTTTCTGCTTGAATATCTGCAACTGCAGCTGATTTTTCAGTAATTTCCGGAATTATGACTGGAACAACATCTACTTTTTCAATTTCTGAAATACTGAGAACAGCTGCTTCAATATTTTCAGCGTCAGCGCTTGTCACAATACTAACTTGGAACGTGTTATCGAAGTTCTCTTTTTCCAATTCTTCAACAGTCGGTACACTCTTAATTACTTCGCCAAGTTCTTCTAATGCATTCATTACCATATACGCCCTAGCCGATTTAAGGAGACAGCCTAATCGCAAACTAACCTGAACTTCATAACACTCAAGTCCTTGCTTTCTTGCAGCTGCAACAACATTGATCTCCATATCATCAAGATCGGACGGTTCACCCGAACTAGCTTCAGTCTCTTGCGTCGTCGCAGTTTGCGCAGAGTGTTGCTCAGCTACCGAAGGCAGCTCACCTTTAGCAATAGCTGTAAGTTTGGCAATAAGCGGTTTAATCTCTATAGCTGTATCAGAATTTGAGGCTACACTTTCAACTAGTTGTTCTAATGTATCGACACACTTAAATAAAATATCAGTAATATCATCATTAGCTCGAAGTGTCCCTTTACGAAGCAAATCAAGAACGTTTTCCATCTCATGTGTAAGCTCGGCAATCGTTGTAAACCCCATAGTAGCAGACATACCTTTAATGGTATGCGCACTTCTAAATATTTCATCAAGCACAGTCAAGTTGCCAGGATCATTTTCAAGATCAAGCAAACAACTGTTCAAGGCTTGAAGGTGCTCACGCGATTCTTCTAAAAACATCCCCATATACTGATTGATATCCATTCATCTACACCCCCACATTTTATATTTACTGTTTAGCCAAAGCTCTGAGTATTTCAGCGGTTATACCAGTAATGGGCGCTACCCTATCAACTACACCTGCTTCAATAGCTGATTTAGGCATTCCAAACACAACTGCCGTTGATTGATCTTCAGCGATAGTCTGACCATTTTGACGTTTAATCGCTTGGATACCTATCGTGCCGTCATGACCCATACCGGTTAAAATGACACCTATTGCTCTACTACCAAAAATACGTGCTACTGCTTCGAATAGAGGATCTACTGCTGGTCTATGTCCACCGACGGGAGGGTTTTGATTAAGTTTAACAACTACTTTACCACCTTCTCTTTCAAGCAGCATATGATAATCTCCTGGTGCAATCAATACAAGACCTGGGCGCACAACATCATTATGTTCAGCTTCTTTCACGGTTACAGAAGATAGCGAGTTTAGTCGTTCCGCTAATGACTTGGTAAATCCTGGCGGCATATGCTGAACAATAACAATTCCACAGGGTATGCTGCCAGGAATTTTAGTTATAACCTCCTGTAACGCCCGCGGTCCACCTGTAGAAGTACCAATGGCAATAATGCGTTCTTCTGGTGCCCCAGAGGCAGGTGCATATGATTGTTTTAGCGCTGGCATAGTGGTAGTAATCTGCCTTTTTGTAAGCTGCAAGACATTCGCTCTAACTGCCGCCCGGCATTTAGTCAGAATTTCAGTCCGTATTTCCGCAATATTAGAGATAGGCCCTGCCGTTTTAGCAACAAAATCGACAGCACCTAATTCAAGCGCTCGCAAAGTAGCATTAGCACCAGCCTGCGTCAGGCTACTAATCATAACAACTGGTGTAGGGCACTCTGACATAATTGTTTCTAATGCCTTAAGACCATCCACAACAGGCATCTCAATATCAAGAGTAATTAAATCAGGTTTCAAACGGTTTGCTTTATCAATTGCATCTTTACCGTTACGTGCAGTATCAATCACAGAAAAATCAGCTTCCCCGGCAAATAAATCACCCAAAAGTTTACGCATAAACACAGAATCATCAACAATCAGCACTTTTATCATAAAATCACCACCAAAATCTTAGTTATTCCATGCCTTTACGTCGCTGTTCAAGCTGTTTTTTAAAAATAAACTTAATAATATTACCACGGTCTTTTTCACTAATTTCAATAAATCCCATTCCCACCCAGAATACCATACGATCATGTTGTGGCTGGAGTACTCTGATCACTTCACTTTTTAAGGTAAGGGAACCAATCTCTGGATAATGAATTGTCACAAGTAATTTAGTTCCAATAGCCCAGCGGTGGGTGGTAACAATTTGCACACCACCACCACTGATATCTTTTGTTGAAGCATTAATTATTGTATCATCAACCGTGTTTTCATCGGTAATCGCCCTAATTTGAACAGATAAAGCCGCATCAATTCGCACAAAAGCCCTTTGCTGAATTTTTTTTATATTATAGGGCAATGCAATCTTCCATACAGGCAATGGCTTCAACTGTTTATCCAAGAAGGAACTAGTAAATTCAAAAGCCACGTGATTAACCACTGTTCGCCCGAAAAATATATCCCCCCGCTGCAATATAACTGGAAAACCCTTAGTCATTGGCATAGCTATCACCATACTATCAGTAGTCATGTCTTCAACACGGCTGCGATATTGCTCAGCAAGCCCGCTTCGTTCAGGAACAATTACTTCAAGACGTTGATTAAGTTTAAAAATATTTTCTGGCTTAATGCTAATATCGACCCCTCCTTTTGAGGACTACTACATATATTCTAAAAACTTATAGAAAAATCCTTTTATCCCGCTTGGCTGATGTTGTACATTTTTTCCCTGAAGTACGCCCTGGGCAATATCTTCGATGCATCTCGACGATATTGCTTCAGGAAATGATATTAAAAGCGGTATTTGGCTTTTAACTGCTTTAACCAGATTACGATCCTCATAAATATAACCAAGATGCTCAATGGCCACATCGAGAAATCGCTGGGATACTCGCATTAATTTATCTACAACCATTTGGCCTTCATCACGATCTACAATACGATTAACTACCAGTTTGAGGGGTGCATTCCCTTTTTGCCCTGCATAGGCTTTCACCATCGCATAGGCATCTGTTATCGCGGTAGGTTCTGGTGTTGTAATAATAATAACTTCATCAGCAGCCATAACAAAATTCAAAACATTACGGCTAAGTCCGGCTCCCGTATCAATTAAAATAAAGTCAGCCCAATTATCAAATAAAGATATTTGGCTAACTATATAGTTTAAATGGGCATCGCTTAAATTAGCCAAATGATAAATTCCTGAACCGCCAGCCATAAACTTAATACCGCGCGGACCATCTGTGGCAATGTCGGTAATCTTCAAGCCATCTTCCAATAAATTAAGAATATTATAACTAGCTGAACAACCAAGAACCACTTCCACATTAGCCATCCCTAAGTCAGCATCAATTACCAATACTTTTTGGTTTAGTGCGGCTAATGCCAGCGCTAAGTTTACAGTAAAATTAGTCTTTCCGACACCGCCTTTACCACTAGTAATTGCGATTACCCGGCTTTTGGCACTTTGCTTAATAACCGCACTTGTCGGAATGGAAGAACCTAATGTCATTTGACGCAATTTCTCAGCTTGATCACTCATATTAATCCCTCAAAATCATATTTGCTAATTTAGTAGAGGTAATTAACTCAATATCATCTGGAACACTTTGTCCTGTGGTCATATATGATAAAGAGGTGGGGAAATGATATACCAAATTTAGAATGGTGCCCAAATTACTTGCTTCATCGACTTTTGTAAATAAAAATTTCTGAGGAGAGCAAATTGAAAATTTATTTACTATTTCTAAAGCATCACGATATTTTGTTGTAGTGCTCAAAACAAGATGTGTTTCAATGCACGGATCTACTGACAATAATGCCTGCAATTCCTCTAATTGACCATGATTGCCTGGACTACGTCCAGCAGTATCCACTAACACCAACTGCTTATCCTTATGGCGATAAATTGCATTCTTAAGCTCATCAGGAGAATACACAATTTCTATTGGCACACCAATGATATCACCATAAATTTTCAATTGTTCAACAGCAGCAATGCGATACGTATCTGCTGTTATCAAAGCTACCTTATAGCCCTCTTTTAATGCAAAATTTGCAGCTAGCTTAGCAATAGTCGTAGTTTTTCCTACGCCTGTCGGTCCAATCAACGCTACCGTTTTACAGCTTGAAGGCAGTATAGTAATTCCATCAATTTTTTGGAAGCAATTGGTGATGCGATCAACTAAAAGTTTACGAGCAACCCCTTGATCACCACCGACAATAGCGTTGTCATCTGCCAATCCCTTAATTAGATTGGCGGCAATCACAGGTTCAATATCATTCTTAATTAATAAGTCCATAAGGGGCGAGGATTGTTTGTTGTTTTTAGGAAGTTGGCCTACCATTTGTTCTATCATTTTCCGCATAGACGACATTTCAAGCTGTAGCGTCGTTATTTTCGCATCGTCTACGATATTGGCTGCTAGCGGAGCAGCAATGATTGATTGCTTTTTGGGGGCAACAGTGGCAACAGTATCTATGGCTGCCATGACCTCTACCATCTCTTTGCCAAAAAAACCAAAAATCCCACCTTTTTTAAACCGGCGAGTATGCAAGATAACGGCATCTCGTCCTAAATCTTGTTTTACATGAGCCATTGCTTCTGCCATGTTGTGTGCTGTAAATAGTTTAACTTTCAACTTACAATTTCACCATCCCTAGTGCCTGCACTTCAGCTTTTGGATCCAATTCAGCATAGGATAAAACCGTTAAATTGGGCGCTACTCGTTCTGTAAGTTTGCGGAAATACAGCCTAGCTCCGGGATTTGTAAGAACTACTGGCTGATAACCCATATTAGTTAGCTTAGAAAGTTCATTTGTAAGACTAGTAATTACAGCTTGCACCATTTTTGGCTCTAATGCAACATATGAACCTTGCTCAGTTCGCTGCACTGAATTAACAATCGTATTTTCCAACTGCGGATCAACCGTTAAACAGGTTAACATATTATTATTTACAAATTGACGGGATATTTGGCGAGACAGTGCATGTCGAACATACTCGGTTAAAATCTCCGTATCTTTCGTTAATTGAGCATAATCAGCCACTGTCTCAAAAATTGTTACCAAATCTCTAATAGAAACTTTCTCACGCAGCAAATTCCCCAATATTTTTTGAATTTCGCCAATTGATAGGAGATTAGGGGTCAATTCCTCAACAACAGTTGCATTATTTTGTTTAACCGACTCAACCAAGGTTTGTACTTCCTGCCTTCCTAGAATCTCAGCAGCATGGCTCTTGATAATCTCAGTAAGATGTGTTGCCAAAACAGACACCGGGTCAACTACCGTATAACCTGCCAGCTCGGCTTGCTCACGATAAGTCTCTTGAATCCACAGCGCAGGCAGCCCAAAAGCCGGTTCTACAGTTTCAACTCCTGGCACTGATTCAAAAGCTGCACCTGAATCCATGGCTAAAAAGTGATCTAACATTAATTCGCCTCTGGCAATTTCAATACCTTTTAATTTAATTACATAGATATTAGGTTTCAATTGAATATTATCGCGAATCCGGATTGTCGGAACAATCAGCCCAAGTTCTAATGCGCATTGACGGCGAATCATAACCACTCGGTCTAATAAGTCACCGCCTTGGCTGACATCAACAAGCGGAATAAGACTATAACCAATCTCCAATTCCATTGGATCAACTTGCAGCAAAGCAATGATATTTTCAGGTTTTCGGACCTCTTCTTTCTCAATTTCCTCTTGTTGAGACGCTTCCATCTGAACATCTGATTGTTTAGTTCTAATGAGGGTATAGCCAACGCCCCCAGTAATAGCACTGAGAGCAAAAAATGGAACGCCCGGCAACCCTGGAATTAAGCCTAAAATCAATAATACCCCGCTGGCAATAAAAAATATGCGGGGATTATTGATAATTTGACGGGTAAGATCTGAGCCTAAGTTAGAATCAGAAGCTGCTCTAGTTACCACAAGACCTGTAGCCGTAGATACTAATAACGCTGGTATCTGATTAACCAAACCTTCGCCTACTGTCAACAACGTATACGTCTGAAGTGCTTGCAGAACATCCAGGTTCCGCTGCACCATCCCAATAACAAAACCACCGACAATATTGATTACTATAATAATAATAGCAGCAATGGCATCGCCTTTAACAAATTTACTCGCACCATCCATTGCACCATAAAAATCAGCTTCCCGTTGAATATTTCTACGGCGCTCACGCGCATCTTTATCACTAATAAGCCCAGCATTAAGATCAGCATCAATACTCATTTGCTTACCAGGCATAGCATCCAAAGTAAAGCGGGCGGCAACTTCAGCAACACGTTCAGCGCCCTTAGTAATTACAATAAACTGAATGATAATCAAAATAACAAACACAATAAAACCAACTACCGCATTACCACCAACGACAAAATTACCGAAAGCGGCAATGACTTCGCCAGCATGTCCCTCAAGTAAAATAAGACGTGTAGACGATACATTAAGTGCCAAGCGAAATAAGGTCGTAATTAACAGCAATGACGGAAATACAGAAAAATCTAAAGGCTGAATATTATAAATAGCCACCATTACAATAATCAAGGCTAATGTAATATTTAATGTCAATAATAAGTCAAGCAGCATTGTCGGTAGTGGAATAATCATCATTACTACAATTGTAATAATAGCAACCGCAACCATGACATCACTATATTTTTCTATGCCTGTAATCAAGGCAGATTCTCGACTAGTAGCCATCTATTCTATCGCTCCTTCAAGCTAGGACAAACGTTTCTTTAACCGATATACGTAAGCCAAGACTTCTGCAACCGCCTGATATAACTCATTAGGTATAACATTACCAATCTCTACCACCGGATATAATGCCCGGGCTAATGGTTTATTCTCAACAACAACAACTTTATTTTCCCGTGCTACTTGTTTGATACGTTCAGCCAAAAAATCCTGACCTTTAGCCAGAACCACCGGAGCGGCCATACTTTTATCATACTTAAGGGCAATAGCTAAATGAGTAGGATTGGTAACAACCACATCAGCTTGAGGAATTTCTTGCATCATCCGCCTCATAGCCATAGCTCGCTGTTTTTCCCTGATTTTGCCTTTTATTTGCGGATCGCCTTCTGTTTGCTTCATTTCTTGTTTGACTTCTTCCTTAGACATCTTCAAGCTTTGATTATGTTCCCACCATTGATACATATAATCAAATATTGCTAAAATCATCATAACCGCAATAATTTGGAAAGCCAGGTCAATAACCAACGATCCAACTAATTTAAGGGAGTCCATTAATTCCATGCTAATTAGTTTGGGAATATCACTTGTTTTAACAACGGCAAAGCGATAAATAAAATAACCAATAACACCTACTTTAAAAAGAGCTTTGGCGAGTTCAACAAGTGATCTTTTTGAAAATAGTCGCTGAAAACCAGATAGTGGATTTATTTTACTAAAATCCGGCATTAACACTTCTGTTGAAAAAATTACTCCTACTTGCATAAAATTAATAACCACTGAAATTACCATAATAACTAAGAGAATCGGCAAAACTGTCTTTACCATAACAATTCCGCTATTTAAAAATAATATCTGAACAGCATTAATCGTTAAATCGGCTGTCGCCAAACTAGATAAAGTAGCTGCCGTGTAACTTGCTAATTCATTATATACACCAACACCTAACAAATTCAGAGTGTAAAAACCAGCCAAAATGACGAATGCCGAACTAATCTCAGAGCTTTTGGCCACCTGCCCTTTCTTCTTAGCTTCCGATTTACGCTTAGGGGTAGCCTCTTCCGTTTTTTCACCATTAAACAACTGCAAATCAAAATCAGTTAGCTTATATCGACTATCATTAACTGGGGGCAAAACTTTCCAAGAGGCGATACATATTATGAAAGCCATCATTGAAAATCACCTCCAAAAATGCTATATAAACTGGTAAAGCTAACGATAGTACAAACATGCCGACAAGAATTTTGCCCGGCATACCAACAATAAAAATATTCATTTGTGGCATAGTACGAGCCAAAATACCTAATGCTACATCGGTAAGCACCAATGCTACCAATACTGGTAAACTAATCTTAATTGCAATAATAAAAAGAATAACAACCATATCTACTGCAATATTAGCCATTTCCGGGCGAAATAATCCGCGGGTTACTGGAATACTTGTAAAACTGTAAACAATCGCTGATAAAAAAAGATGATGACTGTTACTAGTCAAAAATACTAATATCGCCAAGATATATTTAAAGTTCCCAACAATCGGTACCTGCTGGCCAAATTGAGGATCGATGACATTAACCATTCCAAAACCGATTTGTGTATCAAGAAAAGCACCCGCCATCTGTATCCCATAAAAGATAAATGAGCAAGCAAACCCCATGATCAAGCCAATCAAAAATTCACCAATAACGATCGCCACATAGGAGAGCAAAGCATCTGGGATAACAAGGTTTGGTTGAATTAATAGTGGTAACAAAATATAAGATATTAGTAAAGACAACCCCGCCTTTACTAGTAGCGGAACATTGTGAGCGCCAAAAATAGGAGCTGATGAAAAAATACCACTTATTCTTGCAAAGATCAGTAGGAAAAAACCTAACTGATTTTGCAATAAAGTAACTAAATCCACTATTTGTTACCACCTATCTATCGGTAAAACTAGCCCCCCATTAACGCACCATATTCGGCAGACTCATAAAAATCTCCCTGGTATAGCCCACCAATATACTCAGCATCCATGGGCCAAAAACAAGTACAGCAACAAAAACAGCAATAATTTTAGGAATAAAAGCAAGTGATTGCTCTTGTATTTGGGTTGTCGCTTGGAATATGCTGACCGCAACACCAACAATTAGGCCAAGAATGAGCATTGGGGCTGACACCATCATAACCATTGTTAAGGCATCACGACCAATCTGGATAGCCATATCGCCAGACATAAGTGCCCCCCTTTACACAAAGCTACTAACTAATGACCGGATAATCAAATGCCAGCCATCGACCAGTATAAATAATAAAATTTTAAAAGGTAACGATATCATTACTGGCGGCAGCATCATCATTCCCATCGCCATAAGGGTGCTAGCCACCACCATATCAATAACAATAAATGGAATATAAATTAAAAAACCAATTTGAAAAGCAGTTTTTAGTTCACTAATAATAAAAGCCGGAATTAATACTGATGTGGGAACATCTTCCGGTGCATTAGGTCGCGGCATCTCAGATAAATTTACAAATAAGGCTAAATCGTTTTCGCGAGTCTGTTTAAACATAAATTCCCGCATAGGTTTCACAGCCTCGGTCATCGCAGTTTGCTGATCCATTGTCCCCGCCAGCATCGGCTGTAAAGCATTTTGGTTAACCTGATCAAAGTAGGGGGACATAGTATAAAAAGTTAAGAACAGTGATAGCCCTACTATAACCTGATTAGGAGGTACATTTTGCGTTGCCAGAGCACTACGTAAAAATGATAATACTATAATGATGCGTGTAAAGGAAGTCATCATAATCAAAATAGACGGTGCCAGTGAAAGCACCGTTAACATTAACAGAACTTGCAGACTAAGCGCAACATCCTGAGGACTATTTGCTTGTTCCACCCCGACATTGATATTGGGAATAGGTATTAACGGTGCTGCTCCAGCTACAATGGGGCAAGCTAATACCATAATTATAGTCAAAATCAAAACTTGGTATTGCCCTAATTTCACATTGTTCATCCTTTGAGACACTCTATTTACCTCTTCCTACTATCGGTGTCATGCTCCTCCTCGCGAAATTCGAGAGTGTCGGAACTGAAAGTATCGGGGGATTTTTTTTGCATTTTTCTGAGCAAACCAAGTTGACGCTGAAAAACACTACTAAACTGTTCCGGAGGCATAACGATATTTTGAGTGGCCTTAAGCTGTTCAATATCTGATAGAGAGGTTATCTCTTTGAGCATCGTAATATTCTGCTCGGTTACTCCTAATACCATAAACTTACCGGCTATCTCAATTACATAGATAGCGCGGTTAGGCCCCAAAGATAAGGTAGCATAAATCTTACCACTACCAAATCCTCCGCCACTAGTCATTCTTTTTCCTAAGAACCGCGAAGTAAGATAAGCAAGACCAAGAACTAATAAAAAAGTTAATAGTAATGATAAAATATATCCACTGGTTGCAAACCAAGACGACGTTGCTGGTTGAGGCTCCTGATATTTTAAATACTCGCCTGTTTCCGCAGCAGCTAACACCTGACCTGTAAATAAGGATAAATAAACAAGAAAAAATAGAATACCGCCGCTAACGCGCCAATTACTAAGCATCTATCAATTTCACCTGACTAACCAACTGCTTTACGAACAGCTTCCAGAACACGGTCAGGTTGGAACGGCTTAACAATAAAATCGCGAGCACCTGATTGAATTGCTTCAATAACCATCGCCTGCTGTCCCATTGCACTACACATAATTACTTTTGCGCTAGCGTCTATCTTTTTAATTTCTTTTACAGCAGCAATTCCATCCATCTCTGGCATAGTAATATCCATAGTGGTCAAATCCGGTTTAAGTTCCTGATATTTTTCTACCGCTTTGAGCCCATTTTCCGCTTCGCCCACTACATCATACCCGTTTTTAGATAAAATATCTTTAATCATCATTCTCATAAAAGCGGCATCATCAACAATTAAAACTTTAATGGCCATTAAATTTATCTCTCCTATCAAATAAAAATTGGGAATTACTACTGAAGATGGCTAGCCCGTTCCAACGGAGTTATGATATCAGTAATCCGTACGCCGAAGTTCTCATCAATTACTACTACCTCACCTTTGGCAATCAGTTTACCATTAACCAGAATATCTACCGGTTCACCTGCAAGCTTATCCAATTCTACCACTGATCCTGGAGTCAATTCCAGAATATCACGAATTAGTTTGCGAGTTCGTCCAAGTTCAACCGTAATCTGTAGCGGCACATCCATAATAAGGCCAATATTGGTATCTACACCAGGCATGCCTGCCGCTGTTAAAGGAGCAAACTGCACTGGCTGTACAGCAACATTTTGCACTTGTTGCTGTTTAGGCTGGGATGCTGGTTGAGCGGCATATACAGGAGCCGGTTGCGGTTCAGCTACTGGCTTAGGAGAAGCGGCAGGCTGTGGTGCTGACGCAGCAGGCTGTTGCACAGCATTCAACAGATTTTCGACCATTTCCTTAGCTATATTAATAGGTAATATTTGCATAAGCTCGCTGTCAATAAGATCCTCTACTTCCATCCGGAAAGAAATACGTACTAACGAATCATCACCTGAAACAATACTATCAATATTAGGATCTACTGCGAAATCCAACAGATTGACTTTCGGTGGTGCAATATCTACCTTTTTCTTAAACATCGTCGATATGGAGGTTGCCGTTGAACCCATCATCTGATTCATCGCTTCGCTAACAGCACTCATATAGAGTTCATTGAGTTCTGTTTGCGGATTTGTGCCATCTCCACCCATCATTAAGTCAGCAATAATTAATGCATCCTGCTCACGTACTGCTAAAATATTAGTACCTAATAGACCTTGCGTGTACCCAACTTCAATAACTAAATAGGGTAACGGATATTGGCGTTTAATCTCATTTAAGCTAGTTATCGAAACCTTTGGTGTAGTAATTGATACTCGCCTACCTAAAAGCACTGACATTGTCGTGGCCGCAGTACCCATAGATATATTACCAATCTCACCTAAAGCATCTTTTTCAATGTCGGATAAATCTTGCCCTGCCGGAGATGGCGAGGCTGCAACCGGTTCGCCTCTTAGCAAAGCGTCTATTTCTTCCTGGGACAGGAATCCATCACTCATTATCATCATCTCCTTGGGAAATTACTTGCGTTATTTGTATTGCATTTCTATTAGAAATAAGTCCCGGTTTACACTTAAATTTTTCTCGGCTGCCAACAAGTATACTTAAATCACTTTCTGCTTTCGTTTCCAATTGCAGTACATCACCCACTCCTAAATCCAATAGTTCATGGACAGTAACAGTAGCTCGTCCAAGTTCAACAATAACAGGAATAAGCGTTCTCTCAATTTTTCGTTTTAATACATTCACCGTTTCCGGTGAAGCTTGCTTAGCTGCTGCCGACGACACCCAGAATGTTGTCGTCAATTTTGACATAATTGGTTCAAGTACCAAATACGGAATACAGATATTCATCAGACCTTCAGCTTGACCAATCTTAGCTTGAAGGGTAATGAGTACTACCATATCATTAGGAGGAACAATCTGTGTAAACTGCGGGTTAGTCTCTAAAGCTTCCATGCGGGGTTCAATCGCCAGAACCTGTTTCCAGGCTTCTTGCATGCTATCCATCGCTTTATTAATAACTTTTCGGATAATCGCTTCCTCAATATCAGTCAACGAACGTGGCTTAGCAGGTGGTAAACCTGGACCGCCAAATAGTCGATCAATAATTGCCAGTACAATATTAGGATTTATCTCTAATATTGCGTTTCCTTTAAGTGGTCGCATCTGAAAAATACTAATAACGCTGGGGTTTGGCATTGACCGGATAAACTCCTCATATGTCAGTTGGTCAACAGAGGCCACATCAATATGAATAAGTGTCCGAAGATGCGCTGATAGGTACGTATTAAGCAAGCGCGCAAAATTTTCATGAAGCATATACAGAGTACGAATTTGATCCTTTGAAAATTTATCTGGGCGTTTAAAGTCATATATTTTGATTTTACGTTGTTTTTCTTCGGTTTTTATTTCTTCAGCAGTTACAACGCCGGTAGATAAAGCTGACAAAAGTTCGTCAATTTCAGATTGTGATAAAACATCGGGTCCTGCCAATCCTCCCCCTCCTTTCCTATCCAAAATTGCTACTAACAGCCTAGCTGACTACAGCTATTTTAATTATACTAAAAGAATGAACGCGAAGCTACTGTAAAACAAAATTGGTTATATAGATATCATAAACTCGTTCTTCACCAAGCGTTGTGTTAATTTCATTTTTCAACATCTCTTTTAACTGCTCTTGCTTGGTTGGGTCAAAATCTTCAATTTTTTGTGAACGCAAAACATAAACAGCAGTATCTAATATCTTTATTTCCTCAGGTGACGGCATTTTCCCTTCCTTTGTCGCTGCATTTTTATTTGGTTTTAATTCTACAATGACGCCAATTTTTAGATAACGTCCACTATTTACACCGCCAATATTGATAATCAACCCGTCTTTTGCATCCCCCAGCTTAATAAACTGTCCTGGCTCATGCAGAGCATTTTTTTTCTCAACCGTTTGATCTGACACAACCCTAGTTGCAATCAAATACGAAATACCACCGGCTAAAATTAAGCCCACAACAATTAAGATGATCAGTACCATCATCGACATCTTCTTGGGTTTTTCCTCTTCAGCCACTGGCGCACCTCCCTTACAGTATCTTTGGACTACTCATTCTATTTGCTACTCACATACATTTCATGTTAGCGCATATTCCGAAATAATGCCCGGCGATAATCCATTACTTTACGGACGATCTCATCCATAGCTTCTTCCACGATAAGCTTCTTCCCACTAGTTAAGGTAATTACTGTATCAGGTGTCTCTTCGATGGTTTCAATCAATTCGGCATTTACTACAAAATCACAATCTTGAGATTTAAGTTTTGTAACCTTTATCATGTCATTCCCTCCCTTACTATTGTTCTATAAAAATCCATGGCTAGTTATACTTTTCCTCCGGAAAAAACAGGTAGCAAAAGGGAGGCTTTCCCCCCGCTACCTTTCCTTGAAATTATCGTTTCAGATTGGCTAATAACTCCAGCATTTCATCTGTTGTTGTAATAATCTTGGAGTTAGCCTGGAAACCACGCTGGGTAATAATCATGTCACTGAATTGCTGCGCCAAATCAACGTTGGACATTTCCAAGCTACCTGCCGTAAAGGTACCACGGCCGCCAGAGCCGCCGGTGCCGATCTGAGGATCACCGGAATTATTTGATTTGGCATATAGGTTCTCCCCAGCTTTAGTTAAACCACCTGGATTATTAAATACCGCCGAAGCAACCTGTCCAAGACTCTTGCTCTTACCATTAGTGAAAGTAGCAGTAATAATCCCGCTTTGATCAATGGTTAATTTGGACATATCAAGTGTACCAGCCGGATAACCGTCACCATTTGTCGCTTGAAGGGTAGATTCACCAGCATATTGGGTAAGAGTTTCAAAATTCATCATGACTGTCATTGGATCAGCACCACCTTTTGGCGTAAAAGCTACATCTTTCGCCGTCGTAGTGGCAGTATATGTGGCGTCTGGAAGAGGATCTGATATGCCATCAAATACAGATCCAGGCGCCGTTGTGTTTGCTGGTGCATTTATAGTTAAAGTAGTTGCAGCTGCATTACCGGGAATAGTAAACGATACCGAAGCGGGATCTGTAGTATAAGTGGGACCGGTAGAATCATATTCAATTGTACCCTTTCCTAATGACTTAGTAGTTCCAGCTTCTACTACATTATAACTCCATTTATCTGTACCAGAGTTAGTAAACGTTGTCGTATAAATATGAGGAACATTTTTATCATCCCAAACTAAAGAACTCACCGAGTGTTCTGATTTCGAAGTATTATCAAGCGTTGTCACATTTATGTCAACATCGCCCGGAGTCGTAGAATCAATTTGCATTACTTGAGGATTCTGCCCATCAGTACCAAATGTTATTTCTCCTAATAAATTTTCAGGTGCCGGAGTAGCTAACGCATCTGGAACATCTACACTATAAATCCATTTATTATCAGCAACTTTAATAAAATTAGTATCCACAGAATGGCCATTGCCTTTACTATCATACACAATGGTAGATGCCTGAACAATCGTGCCTACCTCAGCGTCATCTGACAAGTTATTAATAAAATCATACGATGTAGTAGCTTTAGCTGCCATAGTATCACCAACAGGTATTTGAATACTACCGATATCACTGCTTGAGTTGATCACACCATCCGCGTCAGCCATCCACCCCGCAACCTTTAGCCCAGTGCCAGGTACAAGATAATTACCTTGCGCATCAAAGTCAAAGTTACCGGCTCTGGTATAGTATTTATTGGTACCATCAGTTACAATGAAAAATCCCTGGCCGGTAATCGACAGGTCGGTCTGCTTGCCTGTTGTCTGGTAGCTGCCATCAGTAAAGAGCGTATCAATACTGGCTACGCCCATGCCTAGGCCAACCTGCATCGGATTTGTGCCACCACGATTGCCTTGGGCAGAAGATGCCCCTTGCATGGTTTGGCTCAAAATATCTTGAAAGTTAACTCTGCTTGCTTTAAAACCGGTGGTATTGACGTTGGCAATATTATTGCCGATAACATCCATACGGGTCTGATGGTTTTTCAGACCAGCTACACCGGAGAATAACGAACGCATCATAGGTAACGTGACCTCCTACTTTATATCTATTTAATCATACTAACTGCTTCTGTCATTCAGCAGCCTTGAGGGCTTCCTCAAGCGAGGTCCAGCCCTAAATAATTACTGCACTATCAATATTAGTAAACACATTGTCCTTAATATTGGCACCATCCATAGCTGTTATAACCGTCTTGTTCTTGACACTGACAACAAATGCCAAATTGTCATTCATCAAGACAAGCGACTCTTTCGCCCCTTTTTGTGCTGCTTTTTCTACCGCTTGACTAAGTTTGTTTAATTGGGTACTATCAAGCTGAATTTTACGGCTATTTAAGCGCTGTAAGGCATGCTGTGAAAATTTAACTCCGGTTATTTCCTGTTGCAACAACTGATTAAAATTTGAATCTGTTGTTGCTTTATTGGCAGAACCTGTTTGAGTTGCAGTAGTCGATTGATTTGGTGAAATAATCGGCGCTAACGGTTGGTAAGTAGTATAGATACGATTATCAGCCATCACTAGTTACCTGCGGCGGATAATCAACTGCTGTTACTTTGTTCATATCAATGTAAGTATCACCAACTAACAATTTTGCTTCACCATCAACTACCTTTGCACCTACAACAATCCCTGACATTTGTTTAGCGGTAGTGCTGTCAGTCCAGGTAACCTTCATGCCAAGCATAGTATTAGCTTCTACTAAAGCTTCTGCCACCCGCGTGGAAGCATGATTAGTTGTCTGCGTCGGAGCCTCAACTGCCGTTACTTTGCTCAGTTCAATGGAAGTATTGCCAATTACCAGTTTAGGTTCACCGCTGACTACCCGGACACTTGAAACAACCCCTGACATTTCCTTAGCGGTAGCGCTGTCAGTCCAGAAAACTTTAGAACCAATCATACTGCTGGCTTGGGTCATCTGCATGGAAGTGTTCAGGTTCTTCATTTGCTCCAAACTGGTAAACTGCGCCATTTGCGCAATAAAATCTTTATCCTCCATCGGGTTCATCGGATCCTGATACTGCAATTGGGTGATTAGTAGCTTCAAAAAATCATCTTTACCAAGATCATCACTTTGTTTCCTGGTAGTCGCAGTACTGTCAGTGTTAGACGAAGATTGACCAGTACCAGCTACTGAATATGTATTAGCCATGTTAACACCTCCTTTTTTCTAAATACGGTAATCTACACCAGATTGCGAGCCAATTCCCAGAGTACTTCCGCCTGTCAATTCACCATCAATCGCTTCGATAAAATCACCAGCAGCTTTTTTATTAGTAAACTTCATTAATTGCTGACGCGAGTTTTGCTCCTGACCTTGGTTGGGCTGAAATTGACTAAGTCCGGCATAAACACTAACATTATCCACCTTCAACCCCGTACTGGCTAATTCCAATTTGAGCTGAGGCAGCGAAGCCTCAATTAAACTGCGGACTTCGGGATTATTGGAATGGAAACTGGCATTTACCACACCGTTTTCAATAGCTACTTTAAGGGTAAGTTCCCCAAGGTGCTCTGGTTTAAGCTTCATAACCATTTCGGTGTTTTGGGCTGTAGTAATAATTTTCGTTTGCTCCACAATTTGATCAACAACTTGATACATGTCGGCAACTTGAGTGGTTGGTGACTGTGTTTCAGTAGTTTTAGCTGACGCCATTATACCAGTTGTAGATAATAATGCAGCATCTAAATTCTGTGCAAATATAGGCGAATTCGTTACTTCAGTACCTTCAGTCGACAGCTCCTGTGTAACTCGGAGTGTGCTGGAATCGGCTAGGCTATTTTTCTGTCCATCACCACCGCCAAGATTTGAACTTAAAGTTCTATCCTGTTGGTTGTTTCCCACTGCCGGTATAGCCACTTGCTCGCTAGGCAACTGTTCTTGCTGATTCGTCTTACCATTAGCACTTGGAGTAGTTTCTACTTTTACGGCTTGCGTTTGCAAACCTACTGTCGTTTGCGCTGCAATTGTGCCGTTAGGCCCTGCGGCAATTTCGATTTGCGCCGCCTGGTTTTGCAGGCTTGCTGCTGCTTGCGATACAATTGTTGTATTAGGATTTGGAACGGCTTCTACCTGTACGACTTGGGGTTGCACTCCTGCTGGCACTTGTACCGAATTTCCTTGCTCTGTTACACCACTTGATACTGTAGATGTAATACTGCCTGATAGCTTACTTAGCATTTCCGGACTTTGCTGCCCGGTTTGCAGCAGGTTAGACATGACATTTTGCGTCATATTACTTTGATTATTATTAGTGACAGGGTTTTCCTTAGAAACTGAAGTAGTTGCTGGTTGTACTAAGGTAGAGACATCAGGAACATTCGTTGCCATCTGGGGTTGGCTAATCACTGCTGCATCTATCGCGGTAGTACCTTGTTCGGTTAACACTACCGATTGCGTGTTCACCGCTGGCGTATTTACAGTTGGCGTATTCACGACTGGCATGGCAAGCAGTATCTGCGTGGTTAAAGCAGCACTAGTAAAGTTTGTCAACCCCTCCTGCTCAAGCAGATCGTTTTCCTCAAGCTTAGTTATATCACCCTCAGGAATCGTGGCAGAATCAGCAGACGTTTGTTCCTTGGTGGTATCAGTATCATTTTTCTTAATTACATTATTGGACACCACCGAATCCATGGGTTTGTCAGTTGTAACCGATTCCTGCTCGTTGACAGTTGCTTCATCAGACTTAGAAACCACATTGTTCAGTGTATCACTAAAGCTAGTCTTGGTTTGACTTTTAGAACTGTTATTTGAGCTTTTGCTAGATGACACTGGAGCTGAGCTAGATGTTGTTGGTAATAGATTAAGCGCTAGATTCATTTTTTCACCTCCTTTCATTGGCGTTACTTTGCTATATCACGCTATAACCTAGGTACTTGAGGCTGACCTCTAAGCATTTCCTGGGATATGCGAGCAGCACGTGAGGAATCAATTAAGGCTAAGATTTTGGAAACTTGTTCTTCTTCCATTTTTCCAAAAATAGAAATAACGGTAGGATCATCTAGTTCTTTTATAATAGCTACCGCCGCCTCTGGTTTCATTCCCCCATAGAGCCGAGCTAATTTGGAAATACGTTTATTTTCTTCTTGCTGTTTAATTTTAGCCTGCTTCTCTACCTCTTCTTTGGTAATGACAGTAGGGCCTGAGGGTTGAGGCGTTGGTAACATCGAGACTGACGGTGACTGAACCTGTTTGGGGTCACCCGGCAATCCTCGTTGAGCGACAGCAGCATCTTCTTCTAGCTCTACCGGTTCGAAGTTCGTTTTGGGAAAGAAACGAGCAACCACCGGGTATTGCGACAAATTCGCATCTTTGGTAATTTTCTCTATGTCAATCACTTTTAAATAAACTCCGGCAGCAAAACCTATGGCTATCAAAATGCACAAAGCCACAAGAATAGACAAAACTTTAAAAACTACACTAATTTTTGATTTTGGAGCCTCTGCCTCCGGGGCATTAGTAGTAGCCACGCTCGTTGTTTGTTTAGGTTTGACGGCAGGAGTTTTCGGTTTTTCAGCCATAATTAATTATAGACTCCTCTACTTAGCCAGAGATAGAACCCTAGCTACATAGTTACGTGTTTCACTGTACGGCGGAACGCCATTATAGTTCTTAACTGCTTGTGGTCCGGCATTATAGGCAGCTACCGCTTTAGAAACATCACCATCAAAAGTAGTCAGCATCTGTTTCAGATAACGAACACCACCATCAATATTCTCACGCGGATCATTTATATTACCTACCCCAAGCGAATTGGCCGTTTCTGGCATAAGCTGCATTACACCCACTGCACCAACAGAGGAAACAGCTTCTTGCGATAACCCTGATTCAGCCTCACCAACAGCCATTACCAGTTTAGGATCAACACCATATTTAGCAGCAGCGACTTGTATCATTTTAGCAATGTCACCACCTTGAGCACTACTGACAGGTGAGGTACCTTGGATATTGTTGGCTTGCTGGGGATTAGCAGCTGAAAGTGCTGTAGCAAAATCGCTACCAGTTTGAGTTGCCGTAAAAGTTGGAGTAAAGCGCCGTTCTATGTCGGCAATCCGTTGAACTACTTGATTAATACTTGACATCATGTTTATTCACTCTCCTTGTTACGCATAAAGGCCTGCGTTCCAAGCTCATCAAGAACTTTTTGTTCGTCTTGCAATAATTCGATATTATACTGTTCTAACTGTTTTTTTCGCAAATTATCAACAAGTTTTCTTTGTTTCATCGCAGCTTCCAAGACAACAAGACACTCTTGCCGGTAAGCCTCAGCCTTAACGATTTGCTCTTGCTGAAAAATAATATCTTTTTTAATCTTATCGATATAATAGCTAAAAGTCTTAAGAGTTTCAATTGTTGGAGAACCAGCATGTTCTTCGCTGAGTAAAGTAAGGCTGCCTAGTAGTTTGTTTTGAAATTGATTCAAAAATTCTTGTTCCTTATATAAGCGCATACTGGCCTCAGTCATCTTGATCTGCGCCTGTTCTTCTTCCATTTTTCGAAATTTTAGCAGTGTCTCCAGGCGAAACCGAAATTTCTTCATAGCCTACCCATCCTCAGTAACTGTTAGGCAACAATCATTTTTAAACGTTCAATGGTCGCAGACATAGGCATATTTTCATCTACATCCTGTTGCAGGAAACTTTTAATTTGGTCAATGACCGCAATAGCGCGATCAATATTCGGATTACTTCCTTGGGCATAAGCACCAATATTAATTAAATCTTCGGCCTCGCGATAAGTGGCAAGCAAAGCCCTAAGTCTTTGAGCACACTGTAGATGTTCTTTATCAACAATTTCCGTCATTACCCGGCTAACACTATTTAGAACATCAATAGCCGGATAATGATTTAAGGCTGCCAGCCCTCGTGACAAAACAATATGTCCATCCAAAATACTGCGCACAGCATCAGCAATTGGTTCATTCATATCGTCCCCATCAACTAATACGGTATAAATTCCAGTAATGGAACCTTGATCACCAGTACCTGAGCGTTCTAATAATTTCGGCAACATAGAAAATACGGATGGAGTATAACCACGGGTAGCTGGTGGTTCACCTACTGTCAGTCCCACTTCTCGCTGAGCCATGGCAAACCGTGTTACTGAATCCATCATCAGCATGACATCCATACCCTGATCGCGAAAATATTCTGCAATAGCAGTAGCTGTCATGGCCCCTTTTATTCTAACAAGAGCCGGTTGATCAGACGTTGCCACAACGACTACCGAGCGTTTAAGACCTTCTTCACCTAAATCGCGTTCTATGAATTCCCGCACTTCCCGGCCGCGTTCACCAATAAGGGCAATTACGCTAATATCAGCCTCAGTATTACGAGCAATCATGCCTAGTAACGTACTTTTACCAACTCCACTGCCAGCCATAATACCTACCCGCTGGCCCCGGCCTAATGTTAATAAGCTATCAATGGCCCGGACACCCACACCTAACTTTTCTTCAATACGACGGCGGGTTAAAGGCGGCGGCGGCATAGTACTAAGCGGATAGTCGATATTGCTAAGTAGCGGACCTTTGTCATCTATCGGATTACCAAGCCCGTCTAAAATGCGTCCCAATAATTGACGTCCTACGCTTACCCTGAGCATTCTATGAGCTGAAACAACTTCACAGCCTGGACCAATACCTTGCAAATCGCCAACAGGCATCAGTAAAATGCGGTTCTCTTTAAATCCAACAACCTCTGCGGGAATAGGTTCTCCTTTGCGAGGATAAACATAGCATAACTCTCCCAAATTCACATTAGGTCCTTGTGACTCCATCACTAAGCCAATAATTTGAGTAATTTTACCGTTTAGTTTCATGTTATCCGCATTAGCTATTGCTAATAAATAGCGAGAGGAATCAAATGTTTTACTCATGGTAGTACTTCCTCAAGTGCCTTGTGAACTAGTTCAAGCTTGGTATCTAATTTTGCATCAACAGTACCTAACGCTGTTTCAATAGTACATCCACCTAAAGCTACCGTATGATCAGCGGTTATAGTAATGGTATTATCCCGTTTAATCATTAACTGCAAATCACGTTTGGCCATTAGCGCCATTTCATAATCTTCAGGATTTACTCTGATTGTTATCTGATCTTGATCACTAACCTTGTCTAAGGCTTCCTTAAGTATTGGCAAAATCGTTGTCGGATTATCTGCAATCTCTCTCGCCAATACTTTGCTAGCTACAGCAAGAGCGATTTCAACAATTTGGTGTTCTGCGTCAACAAACATTTGGGCAACTTCTTGCTCTGCTGTTCGAATAAGATGCTGCGCTTTTTCGAGAGACGACTGCATTGTTTGTTGCATATCGGCAATTGCAGTTTGATTACCTTGATTATAACCTTCTTGGTAGCCTTGCTCATGTCCTTCCTGCTGACCTCGGGCATGGGCTTCGTCATAAGCCTGCTGAGCTATTTCTTTTGCTTTGCTTTCGGCATCAGTCAAACACTGTGCAGCCGATGTCTGTGCCTTAGCCATAATAGCTTCGGCCTCACTACGGATTGCTGCCAAATCTATTTCTGGCTGCGCATTCTGTGGTGGTTGTTCCTGTACTACCACTGGCTCAGGAATGGCTGCTAGCCGATGTTTAATGACAACTGGCGTTTTTCGCTGACAAAGCACACTTTTTATAATCTTAGACAATTATTTCGTCTCCTTTACCACGCGAAACAACGATTTCGCCTGATTCTTCGAGACGACGGATATTATTTACAATTTTTTGTTGAGATTCTTCAACATCTCTTATGCGTACAGGACCCATATATTCGATTTCTTCCTTGAGCATTTCAGCAGCCCGTTTGGAAATATTTTTATACACCTTATTAGCAACCTCACTTGATGTTGCTTTGAGAGCCAAAGCCAAGTCTTTATTCTCGATTTCTCTAAGTACAAGTTGAAGTGATCTGTCGTCCAACAGCACAATATCTTCGAAAACAAACATGCGTTTTTTGATTTCTTCGGCTAATTCAGGGTTTTGTACTTCCATATTTTCAATAATGGTTCTCTCTGTAGTCCGGTCCACACGGTTAAGAATTTCAACAATGGAATCTACACCACCAGCGGCTGTAAAGTCTTGAGTTACCAGTGATGACAATTTGCGTTCCAGTATCCTTTCCACATCGCGAATAACATCAGGTGAAGTGCGGTCCATTGTGGCTATTCGCCGGGCAACGTCGACCTGACGTTCTGGCGGCAATGCGGAAACAATGGCGGCAGATTGTTCAGGTTGGAGATAAGCCATAATCAAAGCAATGGTTTGAGGATGTTCATTTTGAATAAAATTAAGCAATTGGCTTGGATCAGTTTTTCGAGCAAAGTCAAACGGACGAATTTGCAGGCTAGTAGTTAGACGGTTAATTATTGATACTGCTTTATCAGAACCCAATGCTTTTTCTAAAACCTCACGAGCATAATCCAAACCACCACTGGAAATATATTCTTTCGCTAAACACATTTGGTGAAATTCATTGAGAACTTTATCTTTTTGTTCTTGTGATAATTTTCGTTGATTAGCAATCTCCAGTGTCAGCTTCTCAATTTCGTCTTCTTTCATATGTTTTAGCACTTGTGCGGAGATATCCGGCCCTAAAGCAATTAATAAAATTGCAGCTTTTTGTTTGCCTGTCACTTCATTGGACTGGTACATAAGCTCTGATGCCTCCCATCATTCATCTGCTAACCAAACCTTCAAAATCTGGGCCACATCTTCCGGGCGCGATTTGGCAAATTTTTCAACAGTGCTTCGTTGTTCAGCCCGTTCGGTTTCCTGAGCATTCATCTCATCTTGAGCCTCGTCTGATACATCAGCAAGAGGTTGCGCTTCAAGCGAAATAGCTTCCAGTAAGGCTTCTTCCTCTTGCTCACGACGGCGAGCATATCGCCTATACAAATAGTATAGAATAGCGCCAATAATCAGAACAGCAAGTCCTACTTTCAGTAAAAATGCTTGTTGCTGTTGTTTAGCATATTCTTCATCTTCTTTACGCTGTTTATCAGCCATCTCGGTATTAAACTGTATTGGTTCAACAGCAATGGTATCTCCCCGAGTAGGGTTAAATCCAATAGCCGAAGCTACCGTTTTATTTAAGCTATCTTGCTGTGCTTTGGGCATCGCTGCATCTACAAGCACTGCTACTGTCAAGCGCCGGATAGCACCAGGCGTGCTTACTACTTTTTCCTTGGTTTCATTAATTTCATAATTACGGGTTGCTTCTCGCTTTTCATAATTTGATTGCGAGTTATTATTAGCAACATACCCCGGAATATTGGATGTCGTTCCTGGAACACCACCAGGGGCATTAGCAGCATTCCCTTGATAACTCTCATTAGTCTCTTGTGAACTGCGAATAATACCCTTGTCATCGACAACCGGCTCGAAAACTTGGCGATCTAACGTGCGTTGATCAAAGTTGAGTTCAACATTAACCCTGGCAGCAGCTTTGCCGATACCCAGAGTCTGATCAAGTAACGACTGTACGCTCTTTTGCAGGTCATCCTGTACTTTTTTAGTCATCTCAAACTGAGTAATCGCCGCAGTACCGGCCTGAGGCGGCGTCTCTGAATCTGATTGGTCATTTAAAACTCGTGCCAAACTATCGACAACAGTAATATTTTCTGGCTTCAACCCTTGCACACTATGGGCGACCAAATTAACGATTCCTTTGACTTGTTGCTGATTCAATTTTGCATCTGGTTTAAGTTTAAGCATAATGGAAGCCGTAGCTGGTTTCTCTGTTTTTTTATAGAGGCTATCCTCTGACATTACAATGTGAACTCTGGCCTTTTCCACTTCTGCCATCTGTTCAATTGTGCGTGTCAGTTCTCCTTGAACGGCTTGCAAAAGTTGTACCTTATTTTGAAATTCTGTTGCGCCAAATTTATTTTCGTCAAAAATTTCAAACCCTTTATTCCCGCGTGGCAAACCTTGACTGGCTAAGTCCAACCTGAGCTTATGTACATCTTTGGCTGGAACTAAAATGATAGTACCATTACTGCCAGTTTGTACTTCATAGGCAACCTTCATTTCTTTCAATTTTGCAGTAACTTTACCTGCATCTTCAGCTTCAAGTGTAGTAAACAATGGTACATTGTCAGGACGACTCCCCCACCAGTAACTCCATGCTAAAATAGAAATAAATATAAATGCGGCTGTACCGAGGATAATGTACCTATGTTTATTATTTAATTTTTGCCAAAGACGCAGAGACTGTTCTTTCAAGTCAGTCATGTCTCCACCCTTTCAGTTAAGGAAAAGTAATACTTAGTCAAATTTACATTATAGTTGTATATTTGACAATGCTGAATCTTTTTCCATATAAGCATTAAACCTGCATTCTCATAACTTCCTGATAAGCGTCAACAACCTTATTGCGAACCTGCATAGTCAGTTGCAAGGCCACTGTCGCTTTTTCGGCTGCTATTGTAACTTCAGATATATCCTGAATTTTTCCTGAGGCTAGGTTTATTGATGCCTGCTTAGCTTCATTTTGTAGTTGGTTTACATTGTTTAACGCATCACTTAAAAATTCTTCAAAAGGTTTTTCCGGTTGTTGAGCGCTTTCAGTTGTTTCAAGGAGTTTTCCTGTAATAGGCGCTAATTTTAAAGCTTCAATTTGCATTTATTTTTGCCTCCTATTTCCCAATGTCTAACGCTTTCATGGCCATACTTTTAGCCGCATTCACAGCAGTTACATTAGCCTCATAAGCTCTCGAAGCAGTAATCATATCCACCATTTCACTGACAATAGTAACATTCGGCATCTCTACATAACCTTCTCTATTAGCATCAGGATGGTTTGGATCATACATAAGTTTAAACGGCGCCGTATCTTTTGTGATTCCAGTTACCCGAACGCCTGTGCCTGTATCCATTTGTTGGGACAACATCTGTCCAAAAGAAGCTTGTCCAGAACGCGGTTCAAAAACCACCATCTGCCGACGATAAGGGCCACCTTCTGCAGTACGAGTAGTATTCGCATTAGCTATATTGTTAGAAATAACATCCATTCGCAGTCGCTCGGCAGTCATACCTGAGGCTGACGCATCAATGGCCTGAAATAGTCCCATAATACTTATTTTCCTCCATTAATTACGGATTTGAGATTAGAAAAATATTTATTAATCTGATCTGCAACTGCACTATAAGTAATCGAATTTTTTGCCAAACCTGCCATTTCACTATCAATATCTACATTATTATCATCATTTCGAAATGAAGTAGTAGTAATAGTATTTATCGTCGGCTCAACATCATCTAGTGAGGTTGATTTTATTGGCAAATGTCGTTCATGAGTTCTGGCAATAGGTGACTTTTCAGAACTCATAGCTAACTCCAACTGATTTTCAAAGCTTACTTCACTTTTCTTAAACTTAGGAGTGTTCACATTAGCAATATTATTGCTAATAACTTTATGCCGCAGTGAAGCAGCGCTTAACGCTTTTTCCAATACCGACACCTGTGTTGACTGTAAGAGTGAGTTAAGCATTTCGCTAACCCTCCTTTAAAATTAACCAAATATACAACTCTTGTATTAGTTACTTACTATTTTATCTATACAACTTTATATTATTTCTACAAAATCCACGAAAATCCTCTTGTTTTTTTCAAAAAACTCTTCATATTTCGTAAAGTTGGGACCTTTGACCTACTGCGTCTACATAACATTTCTTGCCAATATATTTATTGCACATTCACCTGCAAACTTAACTTATCTTTGGGTATTATAAAAAAAAATCCAGTTGCATTAAGCAACTGGATTTTTCAACAAACTATTTTTTTAGTTTTTTCAATTCATCTAATAATCGGTCATTAAGAACTTTAATATATGTTCCTTTCATTCCCAGGGACTTGGATTCAATGACACCAGCACTTTCAAACTTTCGCAACGCATTAACTATTACTGAACGGGTGATACCAACGCGATCGGCTATTTTACTGGCAACTAATAATCCTTCATTGCCTTCTAGTTCACTTAAAATATGCATAACTGCTTCTAGTTCCGAATAAGAAAGGGTTCCTAGCGCTACTTGTACAGTAGCTTTTTTTCTAGCTTCCTCCTCAATCTTTTCAGTGCGGTCTCTGAGCATTTCCATGCCAACAACCGTTCCGCCATACTCAGCTAAGATTAAATCATCATCAACAAATTCGACATTAAATTTAGCTACAATTAATGTTCCTATTCTTTCCCCTACGCCATGGATAGGAACAATAGTAGTAAATTTATCATTAAATAAGCAATTGGTTTCTGCGCTAAAACTACATAACCCGCCTTCCAGACGCAGGTTTGGCGATGTTTGATCAATCTTGCGCAACCATCCCACATACCTTTCAGGAAAATGTCCCATTTTAAGGACTTTATCCCGCATAAGATCACATTCAAAATCATCAAGCAATGCATACCCCAATATACTACCATCTTTGCTAACAATATAGACGTTAGCAGCCATAACAGTGCTAAGTACTGTTGAAACTTCACTGTATTCCACTTTCTCTGATTTCTGGAGCAACTTATTAATAGCACGTGTACGTTCTAACAATGATGACATTTACTATTCCCACCTTTCATAATGTGAAACAAAAACTATAGAATGTAATGACTTAGATCGTGATTTATAACTATATGATCTAATTTGGATTTTACATATTCGCGATTAATAATGACCTGCTGTTCAGCAATGTCAGGCGCATCAAATGCTAAATCTTCCAAAAGTTTTTCCAAAATAGTGTGTAGTCTACGGGCACCAATGTTTTCAGTCTGGCTATTTACTCTACACGCGATATCAGCCAATTCATCAATAGCGTCCTCAGTAAACTCTACTTTTATATTTTCGGTTTCCAATAGGCTAATATATTGTTTTATAAGTGCATTAGCCGGTTCTGTCAGTATTTGCCGAAAATCTTCTTTGGATAGATTAGTAAGTTCAACCCTGATTGGAAAACGTCCCTGCAACTCTGGTATCAAGTCAGAAGGCTTAGAAACATGGAACGCACCTGCAGCAATAAACAAAATATGATCAGTTTTTACAGGGCCGTATTTGGTAACGACAGTAGAACCTTCTACAATCGGCAGAATATCCCGTTGAACACCCTCGCGGGAAACATCTGGTCCTGAACTTTGACCTCTGCCCGAAATTTTGTCAATTTCGTCTAAAAAAATTATACCATAGTTTTCGGCTACATTGACAGCGCTAGTTATCACTTCATCCATATCAATCAATTTTTGCGCTTCTTCTTGAGTAAAGATTTTTCGGGCATTAGCTACTGTAACTTTACGTTTTTTCTGTTTCTTCGGCAATAAATTTCCAAGCATGTCTTGTATATTCATGCCCATTTCTTCAATTCCAGTTCCAGCAAACATTCCCATGACTGGTTGAGTAGCATCTTCTACGGTAATTTCAAGCAATTCATCTTCAAGTTCACCGTTAAGCAGGCGCTTACGCCACCATTCACGGCCAGCGTTACCTACTTGTGGTTCCTCGATTTCTGGTGGTTTATCCTGGTTTGTTCCCATTCCTCCCGCCCCGGAAAACAGCATTTCAAATGGATTCCGTTGCGATTCTTTTTTAGCTGTTGGAACAAACTGATCAAGAATTCGCTCCTCCGCCAATTCCTTGGCCTTATCATTAACCTCAAGTATCTTCTGGTTCTTAACCATGCGGATAGATGTTTCAACTAAATCACGCACCATGGATTCGACATCACGTCCAACATAGCCTATCTCCGTAAATTTAGTTGCTTCCACTTTTACAAAGGGTGCATTGACAAGTTTGGCTAACCTGCGGGCAATTTCAGTTTTACCAACTCCGGTAGGTCCAATCATCAAAATATTTTTAGGGATAATTTCTTCTTTAAGGTCTGCTGGCAGCTTCTTGCTGCGCCAGCGATTTCTAAGTGCGACAGCTACTGATTTTTTTGCTTGCTGCTGACCAATTATATATTTATTCAATTCCTTGACTATTTCTCTTGGCGTGAGTTCTAGCAAAATCATCCCCCCTTTTTATAGTTCTTCAAC
>Ga0316604_10000802_pt1 | contig 33041 bp, 30 predicted proteins | sample OWC_soil_day20_C_FD_207650 | JGI IMG/M metagenome (GOLD analysis project Ga0316604, IMG submission 207650) | Wetland soil microbial communities from Old Woman Creek delta, Ohio, United States - OWC_soil_day20_CT | ecosystem: Environmental > Terrestrial > Soil > Wetlands | place: USA: Ohio... | reverse complement strand
CCCGAGGCAGATTCCCCCGCCCAAACACCCGGGAATCCGTGGCAGAAAGCTTTCGAGCAAACTCATGCGCTCACCGGCCGAAAGAATGGCCACGTCGCCAGCGCCACCCAGACCGCAGTGGCAGGCCGTCATGCCCCCTGTTTAATGCATTCTTCATGCCATTAAAATCCCCTAGGGAAGCACCAGTTAACCTGTTGAATTTATTAGATATACGATATAACCAACAAGCGAATAACCGTTCGCGCACCATTTGCGCGGTTGAAAATTCGTGCGGTCGGAGGCCGTTGAAAAGGGCGACGAAGGAAAACAGGGGCGTTGCTTCTGGTTGTGGCCGCCTTCAACAGAGGTTGAGACAACAGCCGAAGGACAGGACGAAAATATGCTCGGCAAGCAGGTTGGCGGATGCAAAAGCAAAGAGGCCCTTGATGGGCCTCTTGCTAACTTCGCCAAAATTTCTGGTTTATCCGTCCGGATGAATGAGGGGCGATCTTCCTCCTGACAGCACGGTCATGCCTTGGGCGGATGATTGCATCACAGTGTGTCAGCACACCCTCTCATGCCAAATTTTTGGCAAGCGCCGCCACCGACGAGGCATCCGGCAAGTGAGACAACGCACCCAGAAAACTGGCGCGCACCTCGGCGGTGCGCTCGGACAGCGCCTGTTCGGAAACACCGAGCTTGGCGGCGAAGCCCGCAATGACCGCCTTCTCTTCGCCGCTGAACTTGCCATCGGCAAAGGCACAGGCCAGACACATATCCAGCAGCAACAATTTGTGCGCTTCTTCAACAAACAATTCCGGAGAAAAAGCTGCCGTTGTGGATTCATCGAGAACCCCAAGCTGCCCATCGGCCTGAGTCCAAAAAGCCCGAATCAGCTCAAGCTCTGCCGCTGTAATCCCGTGCGCACCGGCCACTGCGAGCATGGCGATGCAACTGGCCTTGATTTGTTGGGTGGAGAATTCGATCGACGCAACCTCGTTCAACATGGATAACCTCCTCAATGAATGGCCTGCTGCAAAAGCAGCAACTGTTCTTGCAGCTCTTCCGTCTTCAGATCGCGCAAATGGCGCGGCAACCAGGATCGCCGCGAGCATTCCACCGCCGCAAGCAACTCCATGTAGTGCACCATGTTCTTGTCCTGTGGCGGCATGAAATCCGCAACGGCTTGTTCAAACGCTTCCGCGCCGATCTGCGTGCTGTCATCGGTCACGGCCGAGGCGGCCAGCAACATGACCGCCTCCAGATCTGCATTGGAATATCCGTCCAGGGCTTCGCAGGCCAGCAGGTGCTGTTCGTCGGTGCCGCCCCACTGCATTCCATGCCGTGCAAACAGGGCGCGGATAATTTCAACTCGCTCACTGGCGCTTTGCGCATAGAAGAACGGCAACTTCACGTCCAGCCGGCCAGGACGCTTGATGTCAATATCCAGCTTGTCAGGACGGTTCGTCATCAGGATGAAGAGCACCCGGCCACGGTTTTCAGGTTCGGACATGAATGCTTTAAGCCGGGCGATCACGCGCGAGCTGGTTCCGCCGTCATTGTCTTCGCTGCGGGAACCAAAACTGCGATCGCCCTCATCAATCACCAGAGCGACGGGACCCATGACCTTGATCATGGACAGTACGCGTTCAAGATTGGTTTCGGTCGACCCGACCCATTGCGAACGGAAATTCTTGAGCATGACGCCATTCAAACCGGCCTCTTTCAGGAACGCCTTGATGACAAAAGTTTTGCCGGAGCCCATCGGCCCGACGGCCAGCAAGCCCATCGGCGCACGGCGGCGATCGCCTTCGCGCAGCATCTTGGCAACGCGCATCAGCTCTGCCTTGATGGCTTCATTGCCGCCGACGACCTCCAGCCCATGCTTGGGTTCGATAAACTCGATCAGACCCGAGCATTCTTTTTCGAGAATTTCCCGCTTGCGCTGGCGGATGATGGCAATGACCTCATCGTCGACGGCATCGTTATGTTGCGGGCTATCCGGTGCGATCAATGCGCGGATGGCCTGTTTGGTCATGCCGGAAGTTATTTGCGCAAACTCGGCGGCACGCCGGGCGGCATCGGCAGAGCCGCGCAACAGATCGGCGATGAAGGCGCTCCGCTCCGCTTCTCCCAGCCCATCGGCACGACTCGCATCACCGACAATCCCGGCGATCTGGACGAGACGCAGCCCGGCGGTTTGCTCTGCGATCCTGGCAACTTGCTGATCGGTCAACTTCGGCGCGAACACCCGCACTGCCGCGCTTCGCGTCTCGGCATCGGGCAGATCGAGATTAATCGCCGCGATTCTCGGGTTGCTCAAGAGCGAGGGGGACAGTGCATTGATCGATTCCGTGACCAGGACGACGATGGAATCGGTTTTGCTCAACGCCTCGTCGAGCGACCAGCGATGCAAGGTCGAAACCGCCGCGCGCTCTTCGAAAGAGAGGAAGTGCGTTTCGGCTGCGGGGAAAATGGTTTCAGCATAAGGCACCAGCACCGCAGTGTTGGCACGTGCCCGCATGCTGTTTTCAAGATACTGCAGCGCACCGCTCAACCCCTTGTCCTGAAGTCCTTCGAGGGTTTGCTGTGGCTTCTGGCTGCGGACGATCCGGACACCCTGCGCCAGGCTCAGCTCAAGCACGCTTTCCTTCCTGGATAACACCGCTTCAAGAACGGCTGGCATGGCGGCATATCGATCACCCAGGGGATAGTGGTCGAACACGTTCCCGTACAAGATAAACACAATGGCTTCGCCCGCGAGATAGCGATCACGAAACACGTCGGTCCATGCTGGCAGGTTCGGGCGATCGTTAGGCATGTGCGTTCAACCCCGGAATCAAAGCGTTTTGGCGTCGGTCGCCTTGGCGGCTTGTGCTTGCTTGAGTTGTTCCAGCTTGGCACGCGCCGTAATGGCTCCGCTGGTTTCGCGCAGTTTCGCCAGTTTGTTGTCCAGATCGGAATCCGCCAGTTCGGCGCCCAGCTTGGCGCGCGCGGCGGTGTTGTTGATATGCTCGCGAACGTTGTCCAATGCCCGCACATCCGCCTCCACCGACATGCCTTCCAGTTGATCCTGAATCTGGATCCGGGCCTGGGCGCTTTGCAGCTTGGCCAGCATGGAATCTCGCTCGTCCTTCAGCTTGCCGATCTCGGCTTTCATGCTGTTGAGCGATGACTTCGCTTCTTCCGCATCCCGGCGCGATTGCTCGAACTCCACGGATGACGTGGCTATTGATGCCTCAAGCGCCTCTTTTTTCTGGATCAGTACGATGGCCAGATCATCCTGTCCGGTCGCAACGGCCGCATCGAGATCCGCGCTGACCCGTTTGAGCTCTTCGCCTTGCTTGTCCAGGCGCGCGTCGATATCTTCACGCCGGCGCAGCACGGCGGCTGTCACATCCTTGAGCCTGGCGTACTTGCTCATCATCGAATCGATCCGGTTCTGGTAGGCGATTTCAGGATGTTCCTGTTCGACATCCTGAATCCACAAGGACATGAATCCCTTGAAGAGATTGCCTACTCGCGACAAAAAACTGATGTCAGACATGATCTTCCTTTCTTGTTGAATGAATGTATGGCGTCGCTATGAACGGAGTACTCGGGCACTGTTTTTGCTCGCATTCCCCGGCTGCATCAATCGAAAATCAAGAATCGCCCCTGACAAATCCTCGGCAATCTCGGCTTCTATATCCTGGCGCAGGCGCAGGCTGGCAATCGCGTCGGAAAGGCGCGCGCCATCGTTTTGCGGGCCTTCCCCCATCACGATCTGGTAAATTTCGGCCAGTTGATCGGGCAATGAAACCATCGCGGCTTCTATCGCCGGTCGTTTGCTCAGCATGCGTTGATGGCGGGCGATCAGCGCAGCATATTCGTCGCGGGCGCGCTCCAGCTGCCGGACATCCGCGCCGTTTTCAGGATGATCGATCTGGCTGACGATCTGTGCCAACTTGCGATTGACCTCTCGCAGATCAATGGCGTCACTGCGCTCATCCATCACCAGCAGCGACAGTTGCAAGCTCAAGTATTCACTTGGCACGGCCGCAATGCGCTCCCGATCTTCCAGCCCGAGCGCGCCCGGTTTTTTCTGAGCAAGATCGAGCACGCTGGTCACCTGCTGCATCACCAGCTGATGGTTCTCAAGGTACTTCTGGAACTGGTTGGGACTGGCGCAGCGCTTGCGTATTTCGCCCATCAGCCGCTCCGTTGTCTCGATCCGCGCCTTGATCTTGCGTTGCTCATCGGCCCAGCGCCGGAAGGTGGTCATGTCCGGCACGAACAGGCAGGCAATCACTTCAAGCCCCACCGTAACCAGCAACGGTAGCGCGGCTCCCAGCAATCCGAACGGGAACGACAGTGCGGTGGCGATTGCCGCGCCACCGAGCAGTCCGCTCACATTGCCCGGGCTTTGCAGAAAATCCGCAACATAGCTTGAGTTGGGATCACTCATCTCACGCCTTCGGGATCACCAACTTCTGGCCAACCTGGATCAAATCCGGATTGGCCAGATTGTTGCGGACTTCAATTTCCGTGTACCGTGCCTTGTTTCCCAGCAGCCTGGTTGCGATGATCGAGAGCGTGTCGCCTGCCTTCACGACATAGACCGCCTCGCCGGATCCCGCAGCCGTTACCCGCGCCAGGTTATTACTGACGAAATACTTCCTCAGCAGATTCAGGTACGCAGGGCTCTCCTTGACTTTGCTGATGGCCGAATTGAGGCTTCCCAGCAATTGGGTATCCGCTTTACGCACGCCGATCTTGTACTTGATGTCCGATTCGGGCAGCTTCGCGACCGCAAAGACCAGATCGGTTCCGGCAATCTCCGCAACGCCAAACGGATAGTCGTAGATCACCGCATCGACCTGGCCAGACATGATGGCATTGTTGATCCAGGTACGTTCGCCATTGACGCTCGCATCGCTCAACTCCACGATCCGGGCCGTGGGAAACTGATGCTGCGCATAGGCTTTGACATCCGGATCGCCCTTGAGTACCCCGACCTTTTTCCCGCCCAGATCGTTCACCGTGCGGATCGCCGATTTCGGCGGCGTGATCAAGGCGTAGCCGAAATCGCTGACATAGGGGATGGAATACACGACACCGGGTTGATCGTCATCCGCGAAGGTGAGTCCGTCGATCGCGATATCTACCTTGGGATTGCCACGGGCATCGTTCTTGAGAAGCTGCTCCGGCACTGCCGGATAGGTATCCACGGCGTGGTCCGTATCGAGAACGATCTTCTGATGCTTTTGCGTAAATTCCGACTGCGCAAACAGCATTTTCAGGAACTCGACATTGAATCCCTTCGACACGCCGCTCTCGACAACATAGAACGGTTTTGACGGCGACTGTACGCTGACGCGCACAACCCCCTTGTCGACGATGCTCTGGTAGCTGTTGAAAGACGTTTGTTGAACAAGAGGCATTGCCGCCGGAGGCGTTGTCGCAGCAACCTGCGCAGGCGGATTTGCCGGGGCCTGATCAAGCGGCGGCGTCACCGCTGCACTGGGCGGAACGGTTTGCTCAGCCGTTTTCTGCTTGTAGAGATTCCAGCCCAACGACCCCAGGCCGGCAACAACGATGAGTGAAATCAAGCCTTTCGAGAGGGGGGTAAGTGTCATGCAGCTACTCCTTGAAGAGGGCAATTCATATTATCGTTCCGGCAATCAAGCAGGATGGGTTAACTTCTTGCTCAATCCTTTAAAAGCATAGCCTTGCAAATATTCCAACCCTGCCATATTTGATTGCCGGATTAATAAATCAGTCTCGGCTTAGCCTACCTGCGGGCCAATTCCATTCAATCGTTCAATCTCCGACTGAATACGCAGTTGTTCGCGCTGCGCGGCACCCACTGCTGCCATGGTTTTGGCTTCCAAAGCAGAAACCGCTTGAGCATGTTCTGTCGCGGCCAATTGCTGAGCCTCCTGCAATTGTGCGATTTGCTCGGCAATCGAGGCCCGCAACACTTCGTAATCTTTATCCAGCGCCGCCTTTTGCGCACGCTCGCGCTCCTGCACATCCGAAACAGCCGCATTGAGCTGATTCACATGGGCTTGAAGCGCGGCGATCTTGCGTGAAGCATCGGCCAATACATCATCCACACTCCAGGCATCGTCCGCAGCATCCATGGCAACCACCGCTGCGCGTCGATTCGTGGCGTCCATTGCACGCAGGCCATCGAGCACCTTGAGCAGGCGCTCGGCCGGGAACGTGATCGCCGGCACGCCGCTTGATGCATAGATGGTTTCGAAAGAGGTGTTTTCGGCGATCTCACTGGTGTCTGCCGTTTCAAGCGTAACGGATGCGCCCTCCGCAGCGGGACTGTGCATTTCAAATTCCAGCATCTCTTTGGGTGAAGGCGGGTTTGTCGACTGATGATCCTGCTCATCATCTACAACCAATCCCGCTTTAATCAACAGATCTTTAAGTGCCACAGATTAACTCCCATAAAGTACCGCCGATCAAAAAGGCTATGACTTGATTTGACGCACACAACTATTCTGGTCAATTGCAGTTGATATGCCGGCATCGCAATGCATTCTTTCTGGTATCGCTTGGTCCCCCAAAGCCTGCATGCATTTTGGCGCTCCCAAGGAAGCGCAAGCATTGAAAGACCGAATCTTCACAATTATGCATGATAGTTGGCGGACACAAAAACAAAGAGGCCCTGAATGGGCCTCTTGCTCCTGTCGCCAAAGCCAAACTGACCGCGCGGTGAGTTTTGACTTTAATTGGCGAGAATAGCATCAAAACATTGAAAATAAATTACTCTACAGTTACTGATTTTGCAAGATTTCGCGGCTTATCCACATCCGTCCCGCGCATCAGCGCGGCATGATAGGCCAGCAACTGCACCGGGATGGTATGCAATACCGGCGACAGCACGCCGACATGGCGCGGGGTGCGGATCACGTGCACGCCTTCCGATTCGCTGAAATGGCTGTCCAGATCGGCAAATACGAACAGCTCGCCGCCCCGGGCACGCACTTCCTGCATGTTGGATTTCACTTTTTCCAGCAGCGCATCGTTCGGGGCGATCACCACCACCGGCATTTTTTCATCAACCAGCGCCAGCGGTCCGTGCTTGAGCTCGCCCGCCGGGTAGGCTTCGGCATGGATATAGGAAATTTCCTTGAGCTTGAGCGCGCCTTCCAGCGCGATCGGGTAGTGCACGCCACGGCCGAGGAACAGCGCGTGCTCCTTGCCGGCAAACTTCTCGGCCCAGACGCGAATCTGCGGTTCAAGATTCAAGGCATGCTGCACGCTGCCGGGCAGATGACGCAGCGCGTCGAGGTATTCGGCTTCTTTTTCGGCCGTCAGTGTGCCGCGTAGCTTGGCCAACGTGCAGGTCAAGGCGAACAGGGCAATCAACTGCGTGGTGAAGGCCTTGGTCGAGGCCACGCCGATTTCGGCGCCGGCACGGGTGTAGATCACCAGATCGGACGCGCGCGGAATTGCGCTTTCCTTGACGTTGCAGATCGACAGCGCCCACTTGTGACCGAGCGATTTGGCGTATTTCAGCGCTTCCATGGTATCGAGCGTTTCGCCCGACTGCGAAATGGTCACGATCAGGGTGTTGGGACGGGCTACGGCATCGCGGTAGCGGTATTCGCTGGCGATTTCCACGCTGGTCGGAATGCCGGCAATCGCTTCCAGCCAGTAGCGCGCGGCGGATCCGGCGTAGTAGCTGGTTCCGCAGGCGAGGATCTGCACGCCGTCGATTTGCTTGAGGATATCGGCGGCATCGGCCCCGAAGAGTTCCGGCACAAAACCGTCACCAAGCACCTGTTCGATGGTATCAGCCAGCGCCTTGGGCTGTTCGTGGATTTCCTTCTGCATGAAGTGGCTGTAGGGGCCGAGTTCGAGCGAAGCCAGCGAGACATCGGAGACATGCACCTTGCGTTCCGGCACATTGCCGCTGCGGTCCACGATCTTGACGCCGCTGCGGCGCACTTCAGCCACATCGCCTTCCTCCAGAAAGATCACGCGGCGGGTGGCGGACAGCACTGCGGAGACATCGGAGGCAACGAAATTCTCGCCTTCCCCCAAGCCCACCAGCAGCGGGCAGCCCATGCGGGCGCAAACCATCACATCGGGCTGATCAAGTGCGATCACGGCGATGGCATAGGCCCCGGAGAGTTCACGTACGGCGTTTTGTACCGCGGTAAACAGGTCGTGTGCACCCTGGGTGTAGGCGTAATGCACCAAGTGGGCAATCACTTCGGTATCGGTCTGCGATTCGAACACATAACCCAATTGCTTGAGCCGTTCGCGTTGCACATCGTGATTTTCGATGATGCCATTGTGCACGACCGAGATCAGATTACCCGAAATGTGAGGGTGGGCATTGAATTCGGTTACGCCACCATGAGTGGCCCAGCGGGTATGGCCAATGCCCAGCGTGCCCGTCAGATTGATTGCACTGGCTGCGTTTTCCATTTCCGCCACGCGCCCGACGCGGCGTACCCGGGTGATTTGCGCACCGGTATGCACGGCAATCCCGGCCGAATCATATCCGCGGTATTCCAGGCGCTTGAGGCCTTCCACCAGAATGGGCACCACGTTTCGTTGGGCAATTGCACCGACAATTCCACACATCAATGAATCTCCTGAACCGGCCCGAATCTGCCATCGGGCACTTGCTGATTTCTAACTTTCGCCTGAATCGATCGCGCGTCCGGCGTGGTCTTTGAATGGTCGCAAGCCCCTCCGCGACCAAGGTTATCTACTGGGGTGGAACTATACGCTTTGCCCTCTGCAGACGCCACGATTGGCCAGCGCGCGCTGTCCGACAGGCGGCGCCACACAACAGCGGCCCTCAGTCTAGAGTGAATTATGCCCTCAAGAGGAGCCCTGCCATGTCGGATCAGTTGCTTGCACTCGGAGTCATCGGTGTGCGCCTGTACGACTGCATACTGACCACCCACGCCATGCATCCGGAAGAACTCGCCGATCACATTGTCAGCGAGATCAACACCTATCTGAACCGCGCAACCCCGCGCGAGAAATTGCTGCTGTTCCATTTAGCCTGCGATATTCACGAAGCCTTGGCCATGAGTTTTCACCGGGTCGATAGCTTGGAAAAACGCCAGGCTGTTTTGCGACTGGTCAGCGTATTGATCAGCCGTGCCCGCGTATTGGCCAAAGATTGCAGAAACTGAGTGGGAAGTTTAACCGCCAGCCCCACCTGCTTACCTGCCTGGATATCATTTTTCAGTCTTCTGCCCGTGTTAACATTTCCACCCTGTCCCCTTTCGAGAAAGCCAGATGAATAAGCCAATTCGTTGGGGCGTGCTGGGCTGCGCCCGCATTGCCCGCATGCAAGTCATTCCCGCCATTCTGCGCACCGGCAACGCCAACTTGCAGGCGGTGGCCTCACGGGATTCCAGCAAACTGGCCGAGTTCAAAGAGGTGTTCGGCGATTTCACCGCGCATGCCAGCTATGAAGCACTGCTCGCCGATCCGGCCATTGATGCGGTCTACGTTCCGCTGCCCAACGCGCTGCATTGCGAATGGGCGATGCGGGCCATGCGCGCCGGCAAACATGTGCTGTGCGAAAAACCGCTGGCCATGAACAGCCACGAAGCCGTAGAAATGATCCAGACTGCCCGCGAGTGCGGCGTGTTGCTGATGGAAGCCTTCATGTATCGCTACACCGATCGCACGCGGCAAATTGCCCGGGTGCTCGAAAGCGGCAAGCTGGGAAAGATCAAAAGCATCAATTCCACCTTCCGCTTCCTGCTGGATCGGACCAACACGATCAAGGAAAATCCGGCACTGGGCGGCGGAGCCCTCTACGACGTGGGCTGCTACCCGCTCAACCTGATCGGGCTCGTCACCGGAGCCGAACCCGTCTCCTGTTTGGTCGAATGCGACAAGGTTCATGGCGTGGACGTCAACCTATCGGCCATCCTGCGTTACGAAGACGGCCTGATTGCAACGCTGCACTGCGGCTTCAATGCGTTTGGGCGCATGCACAGCGAAATCATCGGTACCGAAGGCATGCTGGAATCCACCGATACCTTCCTCGACAACGCGGGCGAGTTGATCCTGCACACCCAGGCGGGGCGCGAAGTCATCCCGGTCGCGGCATCCGATCGCTACGGCGCGGAAATCGAGGATTTTTCCGCCGCCATTCTGGAAAAACGTGCGCCGATGCTGAGCTTGGATGAATCGCTGCGCAACATGCGCATCATGGATAGGCTCATGGCCCAGGTAACCGAACCGCAGCAATAAGCCGCCAGGTTCCCGAGCAGGGTGTTCCGCAATGAACAACACGACTTCGGCCGCATCGGCCACCATGAGCATGATGCCGCCCACATCCGGAAACATGACACGCAGGTCGAGCTATCACGCCGTCGTCGATGCCAGTCATGAAGGCGCAGCAGGCGTCAGGGTCAATGGCAAACCTTGCTTTCGCACCCTCACCGCAGCGCTGAACGCCGCGCCTGCCGACGGCAAAACCGCGCACGTTATTTTCATCCGTGCCGGCCGCTATCACGAAAAAATCGTCGTGACCAAGCCCCACATCACGCTCGTGGGGGAAGATCGCGACAGCACACTACTGACCTTCAATGACTATTCGGGCATCAAGGATAGCAAGGGCAACAGCATCGGCACCTGGCGCTGTGCAACGCTGATCGTGCGCGCACCGGATTTCAGCGCCGAAAATCTGACGGTGGAAAACGCATTTGATTATCTGGCCAACGATGCCAAGGACGACACGGATCCGACCCGCACCAGCGAACCCCAGGCTGTGGCACTGATGACCGACCATGGCGCAGACCGCACGTTTCTGCATAGTGTAAGGCTATCGGGTTACCAGGACACGCTGTTTACCCTGGCCGGCCGTACACTCATCGACAAGAGCATCATTGCCGGCAACATTGATTTTATTTTCGGCGCCGGCCAGACGCTAATCATCCGCAGCGAAATTGTCACCCGTCCACGCGGCAGGGATACGCAGGGCGAGCCCGTCGCTTATATCACTGCACCAAGTACGCCACTGGTCGCCCCCCATGGCCTGGTGATCATGAACAGCCGGCTGGTCAGGGAAAGTGATCGTGTGCCACCGCGCTCCTGCCCGCTCGGGCGCCCGTGGCATCCGACCACCACGTTTCCGGATGGCCGTTATGCCGATCCCAACGCGGTCGGCGCAGCGGTTTTTCTCAACTGCTGGATGGATGACCACATCACCGAAGCCGGCTGGGACAAAATGCACGGCACCAGCCGCACCCCCGGCGAAAAAGACTGGTTCTATCCCGACAACCCCGCCCATGCACGTTTTGCCGAATATGGCAGCAGCGGCCCGGGTGCGCAGATCAACGCCAGCCGCAAGCAACTGAGCGCGGAAGAAATTCGAGGCTACACGGTCGATAGCCTATTGCACGGCTGGAATCCCCAGCGTTGACCCCATGCAAAAACGCCCCGTGATCATTCACAGGGCGCTTTTTAACCAGGTTCACTGCCTTATTTTTTCTTCAGAGGACGGCACCAGCCCGGTACGATCATTTGTTTGGCGCGGGACACACTGAGCTCGCCAGCCGGCGCATTCTTGGTAATCACCGAGCCGGCGCCGGTCGTTGCGCCAGCACCCACTTCAACCGGCGCAACCAGACAGGTATTCGAACCGATAAAGGCATTGTCGCCGATCACGGTGCGGAACTTGTTCACGCCGTCGTAATTGCAGGTGATGGTGCCGGCACCGACATTCACGCCCGAGCCGACGCTGGCATCGCCGACATAGGTCAGGTGATTGACCTTCGATCCGGTGCCAATCTCGCTTTTCTTGATTTCAACGAAATTGCCGACATGCACGTTTTCCGCCAATTGCGCACCGGGGCGCAGGCGGGCATATGGGCCGATCACCCCACCGGCACCGATCTGGGCATCTTCCAGATGGCAAAACGGATGAATGGTCACGTTGTCCGCCACTTTCACGTTCTTGAGTACGCAATTGGCACCCACCGTCACGTTATTGCCCAACTCAACCACGCCTTCAAAGATGCAATTCACATCGATGCTGACATCCTGCCCATGTACGAGCTGCCCGCGCACATCCAGCCGCGCCGGATCGGCAAGCGTCACGCCGGCAACCAGCAAGGAGCGCGCAGCATTCTGCTGATAAATACGTTCGAGCTGCGCCAACTGCAATTTGTTATTGATGCCTTCGGCCTCCCAGTGCGCCTGCGGCTGAACCGCATTGACCGCCAGCCCGTCGCGCACCGCCAGTGCGACGATGTCGGTCAGGTAATACTCGCCCTGGGCATTATCGTTGCGCAGTTCATTGAGCCAGGCATCGAGGCGCGCGGTGGGCACCGCCATCATGCCGGTATTGATTTCATTGATGGCCTGCTCAGCAGCCGTGGCATCCTTCTGCTCGACGATGCGCACCACCCGGTTGGCCCCGTCGCGCACAATGCGGCCATATCCGGCCGGATCGGGCAGATAATCGGTCAACAAACCCACCGCCGCGCAATGGTTGGTGGCCGCCAGCAGGCGCTCTAAGGTTTCCTTGCGGGTCAACGGCACATCGCCGTACAGAATCAGGGTCACTCCGCCCTGCACGTGCGGCATCGCTTGGCGCACGGCATGCCCGGTACCCAACTGCTCGGCCTGATGGGCCCAGGCCAGATCCTCTTCACCAGCAAAGGCCGCGAGGACCTGATCGCCACCGTGGCCAAACACCACCACCAGTTTGTCGGGGCTCAGGCTTCTGGCTGTATCCAGCACATGTCCGAGCAAAGGCTTCCCGGCAATCCGGTGCAAGACCTTGGGCAGACTGGAAAACATGCGTTTACCCTGGCCGGCAGCCAGTACAACAATTTGCAGCGACATGGTGTGAATTCCGAGAGCAGAAAACCTGGATTTTAACTGATTTGCCCGACGAGGCCAGAATGGGCAGGCCCGAAAACAACAAAGGCAGCCGGTGGGCTGCCTTTGGTTTGTTCACACGGCAGGATCAGTGCGAACGCTTTTTCAATTTATCGACAACACCCAGCTTGGCGATGGCTTCGGCCAGTTCGGCCTGCGCACGGGCAAAGTCCATTGCGCTGGCATGATCCTTCAGCGCCTCTTCTGCACGGCGCTTGGCGTCAATCGCCTTGGCTTCGTCAATATCCGCACCGCGGATTGCGGTATCGGCCAGCACAGTGACCACGTGCGGCTGAACTTCCAGCAAGCCGCCGGAAACAAACAGGATCACATCGTCTTCAGTGCTGTTGGCAACCCGGATACGCACCGCACCGGGGCGAATCCGAGTCAGCAATGGCGCATGCCGCGGCAAAATACCGATCTCGCCGGTTTCCGCAGGCGCGCCCACATATTCTGCAGTTCCGGAATAGATCAGCTCTTCCGCGCTGACCACATCCACATGCATTGTCATTGCCATGATAAAACCTCGTGAGGAGTTAGATGCAAGGCCGACGGAAAACAATTCCCATCAACCCTGCCTCTGACATCATTGCAGCGTCTTGGCTTTTTCGATGGCTTCTTCGATGCCGCCAACCATGTAGAAGGCCTGTTCCGGCAGATGATCGTAATCACCGTCGAGAATGCCCTTGAAGCCCTTGAGGGTTTCCTTCAGCGGCACATACTTGCCGGGCGAGCCGGTAAACACTTCGGCCACATGGAACGGCTGCGACAGGAAACGCTGGATCTTGCGAGCGCGGGAAACGGCCAGCTTGTCTTCGGCCGACAGTTCGTCCATACCCAGAATCGCGATGATGTCCTGCAATTCCTTGTACTTCTGCAGAGTCTGCTGCACGCCACGGGCGACGGTGTAATGCTCTTCACCCACCACCAGCGGATCCAGCTGACGCGAAGTCGAATCGAGCGGATCCACCGCCGGGTAGATACCCAGCGAAGCAATATCACGCGACAAAACAACGGTGGCATCCAAGTGGGCAAACGTGGTGGCCGGCGACGGATCGGTCAAGTCATCGGCAGGCACATACACGGCCTGGATCGAGGTAATCGAACCGGTCTTGGTCGAGGTAATCCGTTCCTGCAACACGCCCATTTCTTCGGCCAGCGTCGGCTGGTAACCCACGGCGGAAGGCATCCGGCCCAACAGTGCCGACACTTCGGTACCGGCCAGCGTGTAGCGGTAGATGTTGTCCACGAAGAACAGAATATCGCGGCCTTCGTCGCGGAAGTACTCGGCCATGGTCAAGCCGGTCAGCGCCACGCGCAAACGGTTGCCCGGCGGCTCGTTCATCTGGCCGTACACCATGGCCACCTTGTCGAGCACGTTGGAGTCTTTCATTTCGTGATAGAAGTCGTTCCCTTCACGGGTACGCTCACCCACGCCGGCAAACACGGACAAGCCCGAATGCGCCTTGGCGATGTTGTTGATGAGTTCCATCATGTTCACGGTCTTGCCCACACCAGCACCACCGAACAGACCCACTTTGCCGCCCTTGGCAAACGGGCACATCAAGTCAATCACCTTGATACCGGTTTCCAGCAGGTCGATGGTCTGGTTCAGTTCGTCGAACTTCGGTGCGGGCTGGTGAATCGAACGCTTTTCTTCGGTATCAACCGGACCTGCCTCATCCACCGGCGTGCCCAGCACGTCCATGATGCGGCCGAGCGTGGCCTTGCCAACCGGCACCAGAATCGGCGCACCGGTGCCCAGCACGGCCAAGCCGCGCTTGAGGCCATCGGTAGAACCCATGGCAATCGAGCGCACGATGCCATCGCCCAATTGTTGTTGCACTTCCAGCGTCAGTTCGCCTTCAGCGAGTTTCAACGCATCATAAACCTTGGGCAGGCTGTCACGCGGGAATTCCACGTCAACAACCGGGCCGATGATTTGTACGATTTTACCTTGGCTCATCGCAGTTCCTAATCCTGTTAATCCGTCCGCAACCTGTTAAACCGCTGCCGCACCCGAAACAATTTCCGAAAGTTCCTTGGTAATCGCAGCCTGCCGGGTCTTGTTGTACAAGAGTTGCAGGTTGCCAATCACCTTTTCGGCATTGTCCGTCGCGGCCTTCATGGCCACCATACGGGCAGCCTGCTCGGAGGCCATGTTTTCCGCTACAGCCTGATAGATCAGGGCTTCCAGGTAACGGTTCATCAGATCGTCAATGACGGTCTTGGCGCCCGGCTCGTAGATATATTCCCAGTTGTAACCGTGTTCAGGCTGGCCAAACGCCTCACCCGACAATGGCAGCAACTGCTCGCATACCGGCTCTTGTTTCATGGTGTTCACAAAGTTGGTATACACAATGTGAACTTCATCCACATCACCCGCGATGTACGCATCCACCATCACCTTGATCGGGCCGATCAGCTGCTCAAGGTGCGGGGTATCGCCCAGCGCGTGCGCCGAGGAAATCACCTTTGCCCCGTTGCGCGACATGAAACCCAAGCCCTTGTTGCCGATGGCACTGACCACAATTTCAAGATTCTGGTCACGCCATTGTTTCATGCGCCCTACCGCCAGACGCAGTGCATTGGTATTGAGCCCCCCGCACAAGCCTTTGTCGGAAGTCACCACAATCAGGCCAACCTTCTTGACCGTTTCACGCGCCACCAGATAAGGATGCGGATATTCGATCAGGGCCTTGCTCAGGTGAGCCGCCACGTTGCGGATTTTTTGGCCATATGGACGGGCAGCCTTCATCCGGTCCTGGGCCTTGCGCATCTTTGACGTGGCGACCATTTCCATGGCGCGAGTGATCTTTTGCGTATTTCTGACGCTTTTGATCTTGGTTCGAATCTCTTTTCCGCCTGCCATGATTTGATCCTTGTGTTTACAGTCTCAAATCAGTAGGCAGAGCCAGACTTGAACGCTTCCACGGCTTTGAGCAACGCGGCTTCGTCGTCGGCAGAGAGATCACCCTTTTCGTCGATGCGAGCAAGGACGTCAGCGTGCGAGCTCTTCAGGCTGGCGAGGAATGCTGCTTCAAAAGCCAGCGCACGATCCACCTTCACATCGTCGTAGCAACCGCGGTTGATCAGCAGCAGTGTTACGGCCAAGTCGGAAACCTGCATCGGCGCATATTGCGGTTGCTTCATCAACTCCATGACCATGCGGCCGCGGTCAAGCTGCTTGCGGGTAGCTTCGTCCAGATCGGAAGCAAACTGGGCAAATGCCGCCAGTTCGCGATACTGGGCCAATGCCAGACGCACACCTCCGCCGAGCTTCTTGATAACCTTGGTCTGGGCCGCACCACCGACGCGAGACACCGAAATACCGGCGTTCATGGCCGGACGAATACCGGCGTTGAACAAGTCGGTTTCCAGGAAGATCTGGCCGTCGGTAATCGAAATCACGTTGGTCGGAACGAAGGCGGACACGTCACCGGCCTGGGTTTCGATCACCGGCAGCGCGGTCAGGGAACCGGTCTTGCCTTTGACTTCGCCATTGGTCAGTTTTTCGACATATTCCGGATTTACCCGGGCAGCACGCTCCAACAGACGCGAGTGGAGATAGAACACGTCGCCCGGGAAGGCTTCACGGCCCGGCGGGCGGCGCAGCAACAGGGAAATCTGGCGGTAAGCCACAGCTTGCTTGGAAAGATCGTCATAAACAATCAGCGCATCTTCGCCGCGGTCGCGGAAGTATTCGCCCATCGAGCAGCCGGAGTAAGCCGAAATGAACTGCATTGCAGCCGATTCAGAAGCCGAAGCCGCAACAACGATAGTGTGACCCATCGCGCCATGCTCTTCCAGCTTGCGCACCACGTTGGCAATCGAAGAAGCCTTCTGGCCGATCGCCACATAGATACAGGTGCAGCTCTTGCCTTTCTGGTTGATGATGGCATCAATGGCCACTGCGGTCTTGCCCGTTTGACGGTCACCAATGATCAGCTCGCGCTGGCCACGGCCCACCGGCACCATGGTATCGATTGCCTTGATACCGGTCTGCAGCGGCTGCGACACCGATTGGCGCGCAATCACGCCAGGCGCGATCTTTTCGATCGGGCTGCTCAACGCGGTATTGATCGGGCCCTTGCCGTCAATCGGTTGACCCAGGGCATTGACCACGCGGCCAATCAGCTCAGGCCCAACCGGCACTTCCAGAATACGGCCAGTACACTTGACTTCATCACCTTCGGCAATGTGCTTGTAATCACCCAGCACCACCGCACCGACGGAATCACGCTCAAGGTTCAGCGCCAAACCAAACGTATTGCCCGGGAATTCCAGCATTTCCCCCTGCATGACTTCGGACAGACCGTGAACCCGGACGATACCGTCGGTCACGGATACCACGGTACCCGTGGTGCGCGATTCGGCGCCCGAAGACAAATTCTGGATCCTTGCCTTAATCAGTTCACTGATTTCAGACGGATTGAGTTGCATGTTTTCTCCTAACTCTTCAGGCTTGCGGCCAATGCGGAAAGTTTGCCGCGCACAGACGCATCAACGACCAAGTCACCGATGGTTACCTTGGCGCCACCAATCAGTGCCGAATTGACGCTGACTTCGGCATGAACCTTCCGGTTGAATTGCTGCGACAAAGTTGCGGTTAGCGCATTCAGTTGTGCATCGGTCAAAGCGAAGGCGGTTTCTATGCGCGCCTCGACTTGGCCTTCGCTGGCTGCCTTCAATTCTTCAAACATCAGCGCAACAGTGGGCAGTGCGACAAAGCGGCGATTCTGCAAGACCATGGCGACAAAGTTCACCACCTCAGGACGGCTCTCACCGCCCAGAAGCTCCAGCAGCAATGCTTGCTTCTGCTCTGCGGTGTACCGTGGATTGGCCACCACTTCCTGCGCTTCCGGATTTTCTGCGATAGAAGCCAGATTCGTCAGCGTTTCCAACCAGGCTGCAAGAGAGCCGGTTTCACGCGCCAGACGAAACAGTGCTTCGGCATAGGGACGTGCGATGGTAGTAAGCTCTGCCATGGCCGCCCTACAGCTCCGCTTTGATCGACGCCAGCATTTCGGCGTGTTTGTTCTGGTCGACTTCGCGCTGCAAGATCTTCTCGGCACCCGCGATGGCGAGCTCGGCAACTTGCTGGCGCAGCATTTCACGCGCCTGCTGGATCTGTTGTCCGATCTCTGCTTGTGCCCCGGCGAGCAACCGCTCGCCTTCAATCTTGGCATGGCCCTTGGCTTCGTCCACGATCTGGGCAGAACGTTTCTCTGCCTGAGCGATGATGTCTGCCGCGTGAGACTTGGCTTCGCGCAATCTGTCCGCCGCCATTTTCTCGGCATTTTCCAGATCTTGGCGCGCACGATCTGCGGCGGAAAGGCCGTCAGCAATTCGTGCTGCACGCTCATCCAGCGCCTTTACAAGAGGCGGCCAGACGAACTTCATGGTAAACCACACCAGGATGGCAAAAGTGATTGCCTGTCCAAAGAGTGATGCGTTGATATCCATGTGTGTTCCCCGTGTTCCTGGCTAAAGCACCCCGACCGTGATGGCGGGAATTACTTGCTGACGACTGCCAGAAGCGGGTTGGCAAATGCGAACATGAGGCCAACAGCGACGGTAATAATGAAGATGGCATCAACGAGACCGGCGATCACGAACAGTTTCGGTTGCAGTGCATTCATCATTTCCGGCTGGCGAGCGGCAGACTCAAGGAAGCGGGAACCAACCAGTGCCACGCCAATTGCAGCACCAAGACCGGCGAGACCAATCATCAGGCCGATGGCGATGGCGGTAACCGATTGAATTTGAGCCAGCTGTTCCATTTATTTTCTCCTAGGTAAAAGAAGGTTATGCAATTACAACAAGTTGATAAGAAAAACGATCAATGTTCCTCGACCGCCAAACTACAGTAAACAATGGTCAACATCATGAAGATGTAGGCCTGCAAAATCACGATCAAGATGTGGAATATCGCCCAAGGAGCACCACCCACCCACTGCGCCCACCAGGGCATCAGCGCGATCAGCATGAACACCAGCTCGCCAGCGAACATGTTCCCGGCCAACCGCATCGCCAGCGACAGCGTCTTGGAGAGATATTCAACCATCTGCATGAAGAAATTGATCGGCGCCAACGCGATCATCATGCCCACCCCATGGGCATGGAACGGCGCGGTGAAGATTTCTTTGACGAAACCAACCGGCCCCTTGGCCGAGATACCCAGCCCAACGGTACAGATGATCACGGTCAGCGACATGGCCAAGGTCTGGTTGATGTCGGCCGTGGGCACAACGCGCATGTACACATGATGCGGATCAGCACCGAAGAAGCTTACAGCGAACCATTGAGCAATCTTGGGGAGAAAATCGACAGGGAAAAAGTCCATCGAGTTCATGACCACGATCCACATGAATACCGTCAGAGCCAACGGGCCAACCATGCGGCTTCTGCCGTGGAACGTCGATTTAACCTGATCGTCCACCATGCCCACGATCATTTCGACCATGTTCTGCAGTCGCCCCGGCACCCCCGAGGTTGCGCGACGCGCCACAAGGGCAAACAGGCCGACGAACAGGAACCCGACGATCAGTGCGACCCAAAAAGTATCGAGGTGGAAAGTCCAGAAACCTTCACCGACTTTCCAGTTATGAAGGTGGTGCTGAATATATTCGGTGGGATTGGCGGGTGCGTATACGTGCTCTGACATAATCTTTGCAATCAGTTTTTTATCAAAAGCCCAAACCAATAGGCGCTATAGGCAACAAGGCATCCGGACAAGATCCAGAGCCACTCAACCTGCTTGAACCACAAATACAGAATCACTACTGCCACGAACATCGCGCACAGCTTGGCAATCTCAGCCATAAAATGCAAGTACAAAACTGCCTCGGGCCTTGCGCAATCAACCTTGCGCAAAATCAATACGTAAACCGCACCGCCGGTCAAGGCCACACAACCGCCGCTTAGTGCCGACAGCGCAGCACCCTGCCCTTTAACCAACAAAATCAGCAGTGAAAAGCAGGCAACCAGCAAGGCTTGGGCACGCAGAAACATTCGGAGCTTGTTCCAATGGGACATATCAATCCTGCCTCCATATAAGCACTCGTTTATGCATGCATAAGTTCTCGATTATGCAGCGCACCAATCCCCGCGTCAAACTTTGGCCTGACCTCTGGAAGGGTGAGAATCGTTTTCGTTGTAAAACCGTCACATCAACCGCGCCAACAAACCATCCAGCTGATCAAGGCTGCCATATTCAATCGTCACCTTGCCCGCGCCCTTGCGTCCCTGGCTGATATTGACCCGCGCGCCCAGTCGCCCTGAGACTTCTTCCTCGAGACGGCGCACATCGGGATCCACCGGCTTGCTTGCCTTGGGTTGCACGGGCTCCAGCAGGCGCTTGACCAATGCCTCGGTTTCTCGCACCGACAAACCCTTGAGCGCCACGGTTTTTGCCGCATCCAACTGGGCCAAGGGTTCCAACGGCAGCAGCGCACGCGCATGCCCCATGTCAAGCTGGCCCATCATCAGCATCTCGCGCACCGGCTCGGTCAAGTTCAGCAACCGCAGCAGGTTGGATACGGTCGTACGCGATTTGCCGACCGCATCGGCAGCGGCTTCATGCGTCATTTCAAATTCTGCGATCAGGCGCTGGATGCCAATCGCCTCCTCCAGCGGATTCAGATCTTCGCGCTGGATGTTCTCGATCAGCGCCATGGCCAGTGCGGCTTCGTCCGGGATTTCGCGCACCAAGGTCTGGATTTCGCTCAGCCCGGCCAATTCGGAAGCACGCCAGCGACGCTCGCCGGCAATGATTTCAAAGCGGTCTCCGCCAAGCGGGCGCACCAGCACCGGCTGCATCAGGCCCTGGGTTCTGATCGAGGCCGCCAGCTCTTCCAGCGCCTCCGGATCCATGTGGGTTCGCGGTTGGTATTTCCCCGGCTGCAGCGCTGCAATGGGCAAGGTCTGCAAGCTTTCTGCCGCCGAAGTATCCCCCATCAGGGCATCCAGCCCCCGCCCCAACCCTTTGAATTTTTTGTTCATGCGATTGCCACTTCCTGAGCGTTGTGACGCGCCAGCAGTTCTTCTGCCAGCTGCAGATAGGCTTGCGCCCCCTTGGATGCCTTGTCGTAAGCCAGAATGGGCCGGCCATAACTCGGCGCCTCGGCCAAGCGGATATTACGCGGAATGACCGTATGGTAAAGCTTGGAGGTGAAATGCTTGACCAGTTGATCGGACACCTGCTGGGAAAGCGTACTGCGCGGATCAAACATGGTACGCAACAAACCTTCGATCTCGATCTTGCGGTTGAGGGATTGCTTGATGCGCTTGAGCGTATTGACCAGATCGGTCAGCCCTTCGAGTGCGTAATATTCACACTGCATGGGGATCATCACCGCATCTGCCGCCACCAGGCCATTGAGCGTGAGCAGGTTGAGCGCCGGCGGGCAATCGATCAGCACATAATCATACTCGGTCGCCAGTTCGGCCAACGCGGTCTTGAGACGCGACTCGCGGTGCTCGACCCCGACCAGCTCGACTTCCGCACCGCCCAGATCGCGACAAGCCGGCAAAAGATCATATTTGCCGGTTTCCGAAGACTGCAAGGTTTGTCGAACCGTCGATTCGTCGATCAGCAAGGTGTAAACCGAGTGCTTCAGGTGCGCCTTGTCAATGCCGCTGCCCATCGTGGCATTGCCCTGCGGATCCAGATCGACCAAAAGCACCCGCTTGCCAAAATGGACCAGGCTCGCCGCCAGATTCACGGTCGTGGTGGTTTTGCCAACCCCGCCTTTCTGGTTTGCAACCGCTAGCACCCGCATCGCTTTCTCCATACTCAGGATTGCACCACATGCACCAGATGGCGCTCGGCATCGACACCGGGTACCATCAGCTTTTCCACCGCGGTCATTTTAACTTCTGCAGGCAACTGGGCGATTTCCTCGAAAGGGTATACCCCTTTGAGTGCGGCCCATTGCCCACCTGGCGCGAGCAGGTGCCGGGTAAGCCGGACAAACTCGGCCAGATCGGCAAAAGCCCGCGAGGTAATGATATGGAACAACGCCTCGGGCCGATAGCTTTCTACGCGCTCGGTCACGATGGTCACATTCGGAAGTTGCAATTCGAGCAGTGCCTGGCGCAAAAAAGTGGTTTTCTTGTGGTTGCTATCGAGCAGCACCAGTTGCCAATCCGGCCGGGCAATCGCCAGCGGGATGCCAGGCGTGCCAAAACCCGAGCCCACATCGAGCACGCGCAAGTTCTCGCCACTCAGGTGCGGCAACGGGGCCAGCGAATCCAGCAGATGATGCGCGACCATGCGCTCAGACTCGCGAATCGCAGTCAGGCTGTAGGTTTTGTTCCACTTGGCCAGCAATGCGACATAAGCGAGCAGTTTTTCCTGCTGCTCACGGGTTAATTCCAGTCGCAGCGCATTGAGCCCTGCCGCGAGCTGGATCGCCAAATCCTGAGTCATTCAATCCACCTTGCCCACAGGGTTTGCGAGCTGTTTTTTCTTGAGATGAACCAGCAGCAATGCAATGGCTGCCGGCGTAATACCGGAAATCCGGGAAGCCTGACCGACCGTTTGCGGCCGCTGCTTGTCGAGCTTCTGCTGAACCTCTTTTGACAAGCCGCCGACCTGGCTGTAATCAAAATCTTCCGGCAAGAGCAGATTTTCCATCCCGCCGCGGCGGGCCACTTCGTCCTGTTGGCGTTCGATATAGCCCTGGTATTTGAGCTGGATTTCGACCTGCTCGGCCACATCCGGGGCATCGACTCCGGGGCCTGCAACGTCGAGGGTCATCAGCGTCGGATAATCGACATCGGGACGGCGCAGCAGGTCCGCCAGCGAGTATTCGCGCTCGATCGCCTTGCCCAATACGCGTTCGCTTTCGGCCGTCTCGAGAATCCGCGGGCTGACCCAGGTCGACTTCAGGCGCTGCATTTCGGTTTCGATCGCATCGCGCTTGCGGCAGAACAATTCCCACTGCGCGTCGCCGACCACCCCGAGCTTGCGCCCGGCCTCGGTCAAGCGCAGATCGGCATTGTCCTCGCGCAGTTGCAACCGATATTCGGCACGGCTGGTGAACATGCGGTAAGGCTCGGTCACCCCCTTGGTAATCAGGTCATCGACCATGACGCCCAGATAGGCCTCATCGCGCGCCGGACACCATGCCTCTTTTTCCTGCGCCTGCAGTGCGGCATTCAACCCGGCCAGCAATCCTTGCGCAGCAGCCTCTTCGTAGCCGGTTGTGCCATTGATTTGGCCGGCAAAAAACAGGCCGGCGACGGTTTTGGTCTCGAACGAAGCCTTGAGATTGCGCGGATCAAAGTAATCGTATTCGATGGCATAGCCCGGGCGCAGGATATGCGCGCTTTCGAGACCGGGCATCGAGCGCACCAAGGCCAGCTGGATATCGAATGGCAGGCTGGTGGAAATCCCGTTCGGATAGAACTCGTGCGTGGTCAACCCTTCCGGTTCCAGGAAGATCTGGTGGCTTTCCTTGTCGGCAAAGCGGTTGATCTTGTCTTCGATCGACGGACAGTAACGCGGCCCCACTCCTTCGATCTTGCCGGTGAACATCGGGCTGCGGTCAAAGCCGGAGCGGATAATATCGTGCGTTCGTGAGTTGGTATGCGTCACCCAGCATGGCAATTGCCGCGGGTGCATGGCGCGGTTGCCACGTACCGAGAACACCGGTTCAGGGTTATCGCCCGGCTGCATTTGCAGCACGGAAAAATCAATCGTGCGGCCATCGATGCGCGGCGGCGTGCCGGTCTTGAGCCGGCCTGCTGGCAAATGCAATTCGCGCAGATGCGCCCCCAAGGCCAGCGCCGCCGGGTCGCCGGCGCGGCCGCCAATATAATTTTCCAGCCCGACATGAATCTTGCCGGAAAGGAAGGTACCCGCAGTGAGCACCACCGTGGCGCTCTCAAAGCGAATCCCGGCCTGGGTCACCGCGCCCGTCACCTTGCCGCCCACCACCATCAGGTCATCGACCTGCTGCTGGAAGATGTCGAGATTGGGTTGATTTTCCAGCATGCTGCGGATCGCAGCCTTGTACAGCACGCGGTCGGCCTGGGCGCGCGTGGCCCGCACCGCCGGCCCTTTCGAACTATTGAGCGTACGGAACTGGATACCGCCCATGTCGGTTGCCAGCGCCATGGCGCCGCCCAAGGCATCCACTTCGCGCACCAGATGCCCCTTGCCAATACCGCCAATCGACGGGTTGCAGGACATCTGCCCCAGCGTTTCAATGTTGTGGCTCAGCAGCAGCGTCTTGCAGCCCATGCGGGCAGCCGCCAGCGCGGCTTCGGTGCCGGCATGGCCGCCACCGATCACGATTACGTCATATCGGGTGGGATAAAGCATGGAGGGGTGATTCACATCCGCGTGGGGGAAGCGCGGTATTTTAAGCCAGATCAGGGGCTTGCGTCAGCACATACCGGCATGCGCCACCGCAAGCGCCGCACCGACGATGCCGGCATCGTTGCGTAAAGCGGCCGGTAAAACGCGGGCGCGCAGTTTCAGCTCGGGCAAAAACTTTTCGTGCTTGCGGCTGATACCGCCGCCAATGATGATGAGATCCGGGGAAAAAAGCAGTTCGACGTGATTCAGGTATTCATTCAAGCGTTGGGCATACTCTTTCCATTTCAAATCCTGCTCATCCTTGATTTTGGCCGAACAATATTTTTCTGCGGCCGCGCCCTTGAGCTGCAGGTGGCCGAACTCGGTATTGGGAACCAAGCGGCCGTCGACGATCAACGCACTGCCAATCCCCGTACCCAACGTCAGCACGATCACCGTGCCCGCCACGCCTTTGGCCGCACCGAAGGTGACCTCCGCCAAACCCGCCGCATCGGCATCGTTCAGCAACAGCAGCGGTTGCCCGACCGCATCGGCCAGAATTTGTTGCGCGGACGCGCCAATCCAGCTTTTATCCACGTTGGCGGCCGATAACGTTACCCCGTGGTGAACAATCGCCGGGAAAGTACAGCCGATAGGTCCTTGCCAGGAAAAATGTGCCACCAACTCCTGCACGGTTTGCGCAACGGCTTCGGGGGTCGCCGGTTGCGGCGTTTCCAGCTTGACACGTTCCGCCAGCAAAGCCCCCGTAGCAATATCCACCGGCGCCCCTTTGATGCCGGAGCCGCCAATATCAATTCCAAGCACAGCGGAGCCCACCTTGTGTTTTTGTGTCATCACGTCATTTCCCGGGAAAGTTAACTCAATGGCTGCCACGCAGCTCAATGAAGCGCTGCTTGTCAACCTCTGCACGTTCTTTGATGGCGGTAATTTCCAGCGCCATCTTCTGCTCTTCAGCAGCGAGGGCATCAAGTTCCTTGTGCGTCGCATCCAGCTCCGCCTGCAAGGTATCGTTGGGCTTCTTGCCGGCCTTTTTCAACGCATCGGTTTGTGCGGTCAAGCGCTTGAGCTTGTTTTGCGCGCCGAGTGAGCGCAACTTGTTGGTCTGCGCCCGGGTCTCCACGGCACTGATTTGCCGGTCGCGCAACAAGTCGATTTCCTCCGGGCGGGTAAACGATTGCAAAAGCGCATGATCCCTGCGCTTTTGCTCCTGAACCGCTTTCTGCTCGGAGGCCTGCTGCGCAATTTCGCCCGAGGAGGCTTTTTTTCCCGGGGCACGTCGCACCATGCCGCGCTGGTCCAATTCGTTGAGATCTTTGACGTTACCGGCCGGCGGTCTATCGCTGAATTGCACATTGCCCTGCTCATCCACCCATCGGTAAAGACGTGCATCCGCCGTCAAGGCGCAAAGTGCCAGTACAGCCCCCAGAAGATATGCAATCATTTTTCCTTTGTCTCGGCTAGCGAATGCCATATTGCTTGCGATATTGTTCGACTCTAACTAGGTTTTCGACCATTTCCGGCTGATCTGCAAGAAACCCCAGCAAATCGTCCAGCGAAGCAATGCTGATGACCGGCATGCCATAGTCACGCTCGACTTCCTGCACGGCAGAAAGCTCGCCCTGGCCGCGCTCGCGCCGATCGAGTGCAATCAACACCCCGGCCGGCTCGGCACCGGCGGCCCGGATCATCTCGACCGATTCCCGCACCGACGTTCCGGCAGAAATCACGTCGTCGATAATCAGCACCCGCCCCTTGAGCGGTGCACCAACGAGTACGCCGCCTTCGCCGTGATCCTTGGCTTCCTTGCGGTTATAGCAAAACGGCGTATCCCGGCCGGCATCTGCCAAGGCGACGGACGTGGCCGCAGCCAGGGTAATACCCTTGTATGCTGGTCCGAACAGCACATCGAACTGCAAACCCGAGGCCAGTGCGGCCTTGGCATAAAAGCGCGAGAGCGAACCCAGTGCGGAGCCGGTGTAAAACAAGCCGGCATTGAAAAAGTAGGGCGAAGCGCGGCCAGCCTTGGTGATAAACTCGCCGAAACGCAGCACGCGCTGCTCGACAGCAAATTTGATAAATTCCCGGCGAAAATCAGTCATTTCCTAATCCTGCATTCAAGTTTTCAATACCCCGGAAGAATACCATTTTCCATCGGAGCCCGCCCCCATGCGCATCATTTCGGCCAATCTCAACGGCATCCGCTCTGCCGCCAACAAAGGTTTTTTTACTTGGCTCGCCAACCAGAATGCCGACGTCGTCGCGCTGCAGGAATTGAAAGCGCAAAGTGACAACCTCTCGGATGCCATGCGCGCCCCCGCGGGATTGCAGGGCTGGTTCCATTACGCCGAAAAAAAGGGCTATAGCGGCGTTGGGCTTTACTGCCGGAAGGAACCCGACCAGATCATCGAAGGACTGGGCATCGCCGATATCGACGCGGAAGGGCGCTATATCGAAGCCCGTTTTGGCAATCTCTCGATCATCTCGGTCTACCTGCCGTCCGGTTCCAGCTCAGCAGAACGCCAACAGGCCAAGTTCAGTTTCATGGCGCGTTTTTGGCCACATCTGGCTATGCTTGCGGCCTCCGGCCGCGACGTGTTGCTGCTGGGCGACTGGAATATTGCTCACCGCGAACTCGACCTGAAAAACTGGAAGGGCAATCAGAAAAACTCCGGCTTCCTGCCGGAAGAGCGGGAATGGATCGGCAAGGTATTCACTGATCTGGGCTTTGCCGATGTCTGGCGCACACTCTACCCGGACGCACCGGGCTATACCTGGTGGTCCAACCGTGGCCAAGCCTATGCCAAGGATGTGGGCTGGCGCATCGACTATCACATCGCGACCTCCACACTAGCGGCCGCAGCGCAGACCGCCCATGTTTTCAAGACAGAAAAATTTTCCGACCATGCGCCGCTAATCGTGGATTATGACTATCCATTCTGACCGGTATCTCGTGCGTTCCAGGGTGCCACTTTCAGCAGCAGCACCATCCCGGGCAGGGCCAGCAGGGTACAGAACCAGAAAAAACTGACCCAGCCGAATTGTTCGACCAACCAGCCGGTGCTGGCATTGAAAAAGGTGCGCGGCACGGCGGCGAGGCTCGTGAACAGCGCGAATTGGGTAGCGGTATAACGTGGATCCGTGGCCCGGGCAATGAAAGCGGTAAACGCAGCCGTCCCCAAGCCGACGCCCAGCGCTTCAAAACTGATCACCAAGGCCAATGCAGGCTTCAGCGGTTCATGCAGGCCAGCCAGCCAGGCAAAACCGATGATCGACACCACTTGCACGACACCGAACAGCCACAGCGCCCGGTCGATACCGAGCTTGATCATCCAGATACCGCCCAGCATGCCGCCGATCACACTCGGCCACAGCCCCGCATTCTTCGCAATCAAACCAATATCGGTCTTGCTGAAACCAATATCCAGATAGAACGGCGTGGCCAGCGAGGTGGCCATGCTGTCGCCCAGCTTATACAGAAAAATAAACGCCAAAATATAGACGGCATTGCGCCAGCCTTGGCGATTGATGAATTCATGAAAAGGTTCGACCACCGCTTCGCGCAGGGTCTTGGGCGGACACGCCCGTTGCGGCTCACGGACACAGAACGTGAGCGCCAATCCTGGCAACATGAACAGCGCCGTTACCAGAAACACCTGTGCCCAGGCGAGATGATCCGCAAGGATCAACGACAGCGCACCGGGCACCAGCCCGGCGATGCGGTAGGCATTCACATGCACGGCATTGCCCAGACCCAACTCGACGTCCGCAAGCAGTTCACGCCGGAAGGCATCGAGCACGATATCCTGGCTGGCACTGAAGAAAGCCACCGCCAAGGCCAAATAGGCAATACTCCACAGGTCAACCTGGGGGGAAAACAGACCAAAGCCGGCAATCACTGCGATCAGAGCCAACTGGGTCACACCCATCCAGCCGCGTCGCCGCCCCAATCCCGGTATCGCATACCGATCCAGTAACGGTGACCAGATAAATTTCCAGGTATAGGGAATCTGGATCAAGGCAAAAAAACCGATGGCCTTGAGGTTGACGCCTTCCGTCTTGAGCCAGGCAGGAATCAAATTGATCAACAGATACAGGGGCAAGCCGGAACTGAACCCGGTCAGCACGCAAATCAGCATACGACGGGTGAAGAGAAGTTGCTTCCAATTTTCGGCAGGCATAGCCATCCCTGTAACAAAAGATGCGTAACCTTACCGCAAAGGCATCGCGCCGGCTAATCCGGCACAGTAACAGCCCAAGGTCTACCATAAAAGAAGCCGCTCCGTTGGCACAGTGAGGATGCTATGACCCAGACACCCCGCCATTTTGAAGAGCACGGCATACCCAGCCCGCTTTCGGGCGATCCGGCCGGCAGCAAGGCCAGTGAGTCGGCGACCTCCGAACCCGTCGTTGTCCCCAATACCGTCGGTTTGCATGCCCGCCCCGCTGCTGCGCTCGTCAATGCGGCCAAGGCTTACGCCTCGGAAATCCGCCTGCGCCGCGGCACGCGGGATGTGAATGCAAAATCATTGGTTTCGATCATGAGCTTGGGGGTACGCCAAGGTGATGCGGTCCAGTTAAGCGCTTGCGGACCTGATGCCATTGAAGCCGTGCACGCCTTGATTGCGTTGATCGCATCCGGCTGCGGCGTCAGTGAAGAAGAAGCCGTTTTGCCGCCTTCGGCCACGAGTGCCATCAAGCCGCCGCAAATCCAGCGCATGATGGGCACGCCTGCCGCACCGGGATTGGCCGTGGGTACCATTTTCCAGGTGCGCCAGCATGAGATCATCGTGGAAAAACAGGCGGACGACCCAAGTCGGGAGCGGCAGCGGCTTGATCTGGCATTGCAGAACGCCGTCACCCAGGTGGCCTCTCTTGCAGAATCGATCGCCGATCCGGACAAGGCAGCCATTTTTTCTGCACACGAGGAACTGCTCAGCGATCCGGAACTGCTAGATCTCGCCATCTCTGGCATCAGTCACGGCCAAAGTGCAGCTTATGCCTGGCAGTCGGCATTTCAGGCCTATGCAGTGCAATTGGCCAGTCTGGACAATGAAGTTCTGGCCGGCCGGGCCAACGATATCCGCGATATCGGGCGCCGGGTTCTGCGCTTGATCGCTGGAGTCCAGGAAGAAGCGTTAACTCCGCCCGACAATGCCATCTTGATTGCTGAAGACCTTACTCCGTCAGAAACCGCCCATCTGGACCGCAACAAAGTACTGGGATTTTGCACCAAGGGTGGAGGGGCTTCCAGCCATGTCGCCATCCTTGCCCGCTCGCTCGGGTTGCCGGCCATCTGCGGCATTGATGAACGGGCATTGCAACTTGCCAACGGCACCACGGTCATCCTGGACGGACACGCGGGAGTCTTGCACCTTCATCCCAGCACAGAAGCGATTCAAGCTATTCGTACGCAACAAACACGCGCTGCACAACAATTTGCCATCAATCTTACACATGCCAGCGAGCAGGCGATTACCCAAGACGGGCACCGTATCGAAATTGTCGCCAATATTGGCAATCTCCAGGAAGCGAGGGAAGCCGTTGCGCAGGGTGCAGAAGGGGTTGGCTTGCTCCGATCCGAGTTTCTTTACCTGGAGCGCACTACTGCCCCCAGCGAAGAAGAACAGGCCACAACCTATAGCAACATTGCCCAAGCACTTGGCCCGCAACGGATTCTGGTATTACGCACACTGGATATCGGCGGTGACAAACCATTGCCTTATCTACCCTTGCCACCGGAAGATAATCCTTACCTCGGTATTCGTGGTATCCGACTCAACCAGGTCGAGCCTGAAATTTTACGTGCCCAGGTGCGTGCAGCGCTGCGCGCAGCCCCCTACGCCCGGCTACACATCATGTTTCCCATGATTGCGACCCTCGAGGAAGTACGGGAGGCACGTGCGATGGTTCAGAACGAAATAACTGCAACGAGATGCGGAAGCGACGTCAAGATTGGCATCATGGTCGAAGTGCCCTCTGTCGCAGTCATGGCCGAAAAATTTGCTCAGGAGGCTGATTTCTTCTCGATCGGCACCAATGATCTGACGCAGTACACCTTGGCCATGGATCGCGGCCATCCCAGGTTGGCTCAAATCGCCGACGCACTTCACCCCAGCGTCTTGAACTTCATCGCCATGACGAGTGACGGTGCCCACAAACATGGCAAATGGGTAGGCGTATGTGGCGGAATGGCTTCCGACATGATCGCCGTTCCATTGCTGATCGGTCTTGGTATTGATGAACTATCCGTCAGCGTCCCCAGCATTCCCGCCATCAAGGCACAGGTACGCAAATTCAGCAAAAAGGCCTGTATCGAAATGGCGCAAAAAGCACTGAGATTGGATACCGCCAAGGAGGTGCGGGCTTTACTGGAAGAATTCACGCGCTGATGTAGCGCAGCAAAAGCAAAACCCCCAGCCTTTTGAGCTGGGGGTTTCTTATGGGGAGTCTGGCGATGACCTACTTTCACACAGGCAATCTGCACTATCATCGGCGCTGAGGCGTTTCACCGTCCTGTTCGGGATGGGAAGGGGTGGGACCACCTCGCTAATGTCGCCAGACATAAACTGGTTGAGTGAACAGCTTTCGCTGCTCGCTCTGATTCAGAAGAAGCATTTACTTTCGTTTTTCAGTATCGCAGTGCTTTCACACTTCGCTACCACTCAAATTCATTTTCCAATCGGGCAGATTGTATCTGTGTCGCATTCACGCGTTTCAGGTTATAGGATCAAGCCGCACGGGCAATTAGTATTGGTTAGCTTAACGCATTACTGCGCTTCCACACCCAACCTATCAACGTCCTGGTCTTGAACGACCCTTCAGGTGAATCTAGTTCACAGGGAAATCTCATCTCGAGGCTAGTTTCGCGCTTAGATGCTTTCAGCGCTTATCTATTCCGCATTTAGCTACCCGGCGATACCACTGGCGTGATAACCGGTACACCAGAGATGCGTCCACTCCGGTCCTCTCGTACTAGGAGCAGCCCCCCTCAAATTTCCAACGCCCACTGCAGATAGGGACCAAACTGTCTCACGACGTTTTGAACCCAGCTCACGTACCACTTTAAATGGCGAACAGCCATACCCTTGGGACCGGCTACAGCCCCAGGATGTGATGAGCCGACATCGAGGTGCCAAACTCCGCCGTCGATGTGAACTCTTGGGCGGAATCAGCCTGTTATCCCCGGAGTACCTTTTATCCGTTGAGCGATGGCCCTTCCATTCAGAACCACCGGATCACTATGTCCTGCTTTCGCACCTGCTCGACTTGTCAGTCTCGCAGTCAAGCTACCTTGTGCCATTACACTATCAGTACGATGTCCGACCGTACCTAGGTAACCTTCGAGCTCCTCCGTTACAATTTGGGAGGAGACCGCCCCAGTCAAACTGCCTACCATACACGGTCCCCGATCCAGATAATGGACCAAGGTTAGAACCTCAAACACACCAGGGTGGTATTTCAAGGACGGCTCCACGATGACTAGCGTCACCGCTTCATAGCCTCCCACCTATCCTACACAAGTCTGTTCAAAGTCCAATGTAAAGCTACAGTAAAGGTTCACGGGGTCTTTCCGTCTAGCAGCGGGGAGATTGCATCTTCACAAACACTTCAACTTCGCTGAGTCTCGGGAGGAGACAGTGGGGCCATCGTTACGCCATTCGTGCGGGTCGGAACTTACCCGACAAGGAATTTCGCTACCTTAGGACCGTTATAGTTACGGCCGCCGTTTACTGGGACTTCAATCAAGAGCTTGCACCCCATCATTTAATCTTCCAGCACCGGGCAGGCGTCACACCCTATACGTCGACTTTCGTCTTGGCAGAGTGCTGTGTTTTTGATAAACAGTCGCAGCCCCCATTTCTCTGCGACCAATTTGGGCTCAGCCCGCGAGGGACTTCACCTACTCTTGGCATACCTTCTCCCGAAGTTACGGTATCAATTTGCCGAGTTCCTTCTCCCGAGTTCTCTCAAGCGCCTTAGAATTCTCATCCTGCCCACCTGTGTCGGTTTGCGGTACGGTTCAATGTAAGCTGAAGCTTAGTGGCTTTTCCTGGAAGCATGGTATCAGTCACTTCGCGAACAAGTTCGCTCGGCGTCACGTCTCAGCGTTAACAGGGATCCGGATTTGCCTAAATCCCCCGCCTACTCGCTTGAACCAACTATTCCAACAGTTGGCTGACCTAACCTTCTCCGTCCCCACATCGCACTTACACCAAGTACAGGAATATTAACCTGTTTCCCATCGACTACGCTTTTCAGCCTCGCCTTAGGGGCCGACTCACCCTGCGCCGATGAACGTTGCGCAGGAAACCTTGGGCTTTCGGCGAGGGAGCTTTTCACTCCCTTTATCGCTACTCATGTCAGCATTCGCACTTCTGATACCTCCAGCAGGGTTCACACCCCACCTTCGCAGGCCTACAGAACGCTCTCCTACCATATATGCAAAGCATATATCCGCAGCTTCGGTTATCAGTTTGAGCCCCGTTACATCTTCCGCGCAGGACGACTCGACCAGTGAGCTATTACGCTTTCTTTAAATGATGGCTGCTTCTAAGCCAACATCCTGGCTGTCTGTGCCTTCCCACTTCGTTTTCCACTTAACTGATCATTGGGGACCTTAGCTGGCGGTCTGGGTTGTTTCCCTCTTGACACAGGACGTTAGCACCCCATGTCTGTCTCCCACGCTCGCACTCTTCGGTATTCGGAGTTTGCAATGGTTTGGTAAGTCGCGATGACCCCCTAGCCATAACAGTGCTCTACCCCCGAAGGTGATACGTGAGGCACTACCTAAATAGTTTTCGGAGAGAACCAGCTATTTCCAAGTTTGTTTAGCCTTTCACCCCTATCCACAGCTCATCCCCTA
>Ga0316604_10000800_pt1 | contig 33078 bp, 31 predicted proteins | sample OWC_soil_day20_C_FD_207650 | JGI IMG/M metagenome (GOLD analysis project Ga0316604, IMG submission 207650) | Wetland soil microbial communities from Old Woman Creek delta, Ohio, United States - OWC_soil_day20_CT | ecosystem: Environmental > Terrestrial > Soil > Wetlands | place: USA: Ohio... | reverse complement strand
CTGTTAATAGCTACGGTTACTATTAGGGGACAATGGGGATTTGTCAGCGGGGCCACTACAAAAGATGTTATATATATAGCATTGGAAGGGATCTGCGCCGCTCTACTGGGCCAGTTGGCTTATTATTGTGCACTTAAAGTTGGCGAAGTGAGCCGTGTATCTCTTATTGTCTCTGCATTTCCGCTGGTTGCGTTTGTATTAGGCGTAAGTGTCTTAGGAGAAAACCTGACGGTTTCTAAAATTATGGCCGGATTATTTATCGTCATGGGAATTGTCCTAATGAAATATTAATCATATTGTTGTGCCGGAGGGTACGAATATGGGTCAAAAATAAGCCGAAGGGCACCGAAAACCGGTGCCCTTCGACTTATTTTTCAGGTATAACGAAACGGCCTACTCTGCAAGGTGCTTTCTTAGCCCCTCAAGTTTGGGAATGGGGAAAAGACGTTTATTTGTGCGTCGCAAAGTAGCCAAGGGGAAGGCGGAAAAATAATATATAGTAATCAGATTTTTAGTTGAGAAGGGGGAAAATGGCATTGAGAAGAAATATAGTAATCCTAACCATCATCATCAGCATTATGGTAGGATTCACGGGAGTGGCAATGGCGGGAACCCAGGATTTTACGTTGGTAAATAACACTGGGGTGGATATATGTAAAGTATATATTTCTCCGAATGACAGCAACGATTGGGAAGAAAATATATTGCATGGTGTTCTGTATAATGGCGATAGTAAGTTTATCAGATTTTCCGGCTATATGACTGCGTACTGGGATATTAAAGTTGTGGACAGAACGGGTCAATATCTGTATTGGCGGGGTATCGATCTGAATAACGTATATAGGGTTACATTATACTTTGACGGGAGCCAATTCCAGGCTCAATGCGATTAGCTGACTGCTTGGATCAACAAAATAATATAAGATGGTACTTTTTATTAAACTGCCGGCGGTATTGCCGGCAGTTTAATACTGTAGATAAAAGCAACTTTTCTGCTTCATAGTGAATTTCTTTGGTCAGTAGGGCATATATAACTTGGATGTTTACAGCCTAGCAATAGTAGCAATTGCTTTTTCTTGAGCGGGTTGCTTTGACGAGTTGTATAGTAGCCATGAATGGCTCGAAATTCATCATTTCAATAAAAATAATTTATGCTTGGGTTTTAACTCCAGATGGTTCAGTAATTAATGATATGCAAAGGAAACTTATCAGGGCACTGACTCCGAAAAATATGAAAACAGGGTCATAGTTTTTATAAACGTCCACCAAATATCCGGCGAAAGTTGGGGAGATCAAGCCACTTACATTACCTATGAAGGCCGTCAAGGCAGCTGCTAACGGATAAGTTTTTTCGGTTGTAATCAGCATAGTATAAGAATAATAACAAGAAAACGCACTATAGAGGAAAAAGCCAGTCAAAAACAATACTAAAGACAAGATGACCGGGTCATTGGGAACATAGATAAGAAGAAACATCATAACGAGCATAGTTAATGGCGCAAATAGCAAATTTGCTTTCCGTCGATTTTTGAGCAACTTGTCGGAAATCAGCCCGCCAACAACACAACCAAAACATCCACCCAGCGGTTGAGCCGCAGCAACCCATCCCATATAGACGAAGGACATGCCCTTACCGTCAACCAGAAAAGCCGGGGTCCAGAATATCATTCCGGTTGTAATAAAGTTTATGAAGCAAAAGCCTAGAGCAAGGCCCCAAATGTTTTTAGAAAGGAATATTTCTGTTGTTTTCTCAACAAGCTTAACCGGCTTGCGGGTAACCAATTTGTCTACAAGTTTTACAAAGGCATTATCCTTCTCCGCTAAGACCTCATGAGAAGCTAGCTCTTGCTGATAATGCTCACTACGGATGTACTCTTGCTCAGCAGCATTGCAATACGGACTTTGTTCCGGTTTGTTGCGGGTAAAAATCCACCATATAATACCGAGAATGAACCCTGGAATGGCAAACCAATAAAAAACATATCGCCAGCCATAATGCATCATGATCCACACCGCGAGTGGCGGCACTACAAGCTGTCCAAGCGTAGAAGCCCCCATGTAAAGTCCGGATGCCGTAGCTTGTTCACGTTTCGGGTGCCAATTCTTAATTACTGTCACACCTCCGGGCGCTATCGGTGCCTCAGCGGCTCCCATACCGATACGGTACCAAAGGATGGCGGCGGCCGATCTCGCAGTTCCGATTAAATATGTAAAAGCCGAAAAACCCATTATTGCAAATCCAATTACACTGCGTGTCCCCAATCTGCCCATGAGGAAACCGAAGGGTAACATAGTGATGAGGAAACCGACAAAATACACGCTGGCCAGTTCACCTGCCTGCATGTTAGTAAGGCCAAATTCATTTCTCACCACCGGCAAGACAACGCCCATATTGACGCGATCAGCGAAACTGACAGTATACATTAAAATAGTGATTAGCAGTACAACCCAACGATACTTAGTACGATTCGCAGTCGTTGCTTCAGCAACGTTAACCTTGGTCTGCATAAATACGCCTCCAATCAAATTCATTTTTGAACCAGGAGTAAAATAGTAGTTCGGACGCAAAAATAAGTTTTTCTTTTTACGCCCGAACTAGGTGTTTATAGCACTCGTTTATATTCTAAATTTAGCTACTGCTATCCTCAGTTGCTCAGCCAAGGTTGCCAGATGCTGACTCGATGCGGCTATTTCTTCCACCGAGGCAGATTGTTCTTCTGTCGCTGCGGAGATAGTTTGGGTCTGACCGGAAATATCATGACTAATAGTGTTGACTTCTTCTATTGACGCAAGCATTTGCCGCCGCATTTCTGATTGAGCAATGAGAGAATCGGCCGCATGCTGCGCTATGGAAGCAACTTCTTTCAAACGTTCATCAATATTTCGGAAGGCAGTTCCGGCTTGATCCACAACATCAGTACCTCGCCGTACTTCTTTGGTACCATTAGTCATTGAAATTACCGCTTCATCGGTTTTACCTTGAATATCGCCTATGAGTACAGCTATTTGTTTTGCGGCCTCCTGAGACTGTTCCGCTAATTTTCGAACTTCTTCAGCAACTACAGCAAATCCCTTACCTTGTTCACCGGCCCGTGCCGCTTCGATAGCTGCATTCAGCGCCAATAGATTGGTTTGACTAGCAATCCCGGAAATAGTTTCTACAATCTGCCCTATCTCTTTTGAACGTTCACCTAGTTCAGCGACAACTTTTGCCGAATCGTCAACTGTTTGGCGTATGCTGGTCATTTGATTAACAGCAGTAGTTACCGCAATATTACCCTCGCTTGCAGCATTTACTGCATCGTTGGCAATAGTTACAGCGCTCTCCATTCTAACTGCTTCCTTCTGTGCTTTTTCTGATATTTCTTTTTCTAATGCCAACACATTAGCAACTGTATTGCTTTGCTTATCTACCCCGTGGCCAGTTTCGGTAATCGAGATCGCCACTTGATTGGCGGTCTGAGCAGACTGTTGGGCATTAGCTGTTAATTCTTCTGAAGAAGCCGCCACTTGCTCAGCGGAAGTGCTGATTTGCCGTACTACACCATGTAAATTATCGACCATCGTCTCAAAAGCTCTCGCCAATTGGCCTAATTCATCTTGGGAGTCAATACCAATCCTTGATTTACTAAGGTCTCCTGTAGCAATTCTGTTTGCTGCCGTCGCCAGAGTAGCCAGGGGTTTTGTGATTCGTACTGCGATAAAGAAGACAATAATGATCGCAATAACTAATACCAAAGCGATAGTGATTATAGAAGTCCAAGTAAATGAAGTCATTCTTGCCGTAGCTTCTCGGACCGGCACATTAACGCCTATAGACCAATTGGTACCCTCGATAGGCGCATAGGCCACATATTTATCTACTCCCCCATATTCATATCTGCCAATCCCAGTATCTCCTTTAATTGATTTATCCGCAATGGCTTTGAGAGCAGGAGAGCAACTAGGATCGGTGAGTTGGTTTACCTTATTAACGAAATCTTTATTGGGATGAAAAATAGTAAGTCCATCCCCCCGGAGAACGTAGGCGTAACCCGTGTCACAAACCTTTGTTTCAGTGATTAATTTGTCCAATGCTTCGATGTTAATCGCTCCGATCAAAACTCCGGTAATACGACCATCGATTTTAATTGGAGTAGCCACCGATACAATTGGCTTACCCGTGCCTTTAGAGATCACCGGATCGGAAATGACGGTCTCCCCTTTCATTGCCCGTTGAAAATGGGGACGTTCTGCCATGCTTCCAGCACCATTAGAAGGCATACCTTTATCATCAACATCAATGATAATTTCATATTGCGGATTGTTTTTTGTTTCAGCGGCAAGATATGCCTTGATGGCCTCTTTATTGCCACTAATTACAATAGGTGATCTGGCGATCGTTGATACTTCAGATACGCGTTTGCTTAATATGGAAGAAATTGCCTCTCCCTTGGCTTGGGCCTGCATGCTTAACTCTGTCTCAATATCTAAGGTTAACGCTTTTTCTGCCTGCCAATAATTTAGTCCTGCAAGCGTAATTAACGCAAGTGCAACTAATATAGTGGTTACTGCAGCGAGTTTTACTTTAATACTATTCATAATAGCACCTCCATAAAATACTTAACTAGTTGAATAATTGCTTAATTAGTTAAATAATAACATATTTAGTCAAATAATTCAAAATATTATACTTTATTTTGTAAATTTTAAAATTTGCAAAACCGAAAAATCATTGCCTCTTTATAAATGCAAAACGTGGTTAGGAAAAAACAGAGATTCTTATCGTAAAAACGCAAAGCAGCAAGAAGGAATTAGCTAATAAATATTGAATTTAAATATTGAATTTAATTGAATTAAAAGGTAAATATAGCATATATAGTAATGAATGATTATGGAAAAGCAGACGTCGTTGGAGTATTCAAAATAGAATGATATATGAAAAAATTGCACTTAAGGTGTTTTCGGCTTTGAGAAGCTTTTTTAAATAAAAATCGGTAATGAGATTTCAGCGGGGAAAGAAAATTTTTCAGAAACCTGTTTTTGGAGGGGTATAAGTGGAAAATACGCGTATTTTTGCTTCTCATGCTCTCATTAGGGAAGGTACGGATTTATATGTCATTCATAAATATATAACATTGATAATGGAAATTAATATGGATACGGGTGAGATTATCGATTGCTGTGTACCGATGTATTGCAGGTTGCACAATGATTTTGTAACAAGAATCATCAAGGGCAAGAATATTATCCAAGTAGAGGACATCATGCTGGAATTGGATGAGAGGATGCATACGCTGTCAAAGCGGTCGCTGATCACAGCGATAAAAGGACTATACAATCAGTATACGGTTGAGAAGAAGAGGCAGGAAAGTGCAAATATAAAAGAAGCTTGACGGAAGGGAAAAAAGGAAATAATATTATATTGCGAATAGTTTCACTATTTAATTAAATCATTTGAGTCGCTTGGATTACGGTATGGGGATATCCTCCCGGTAATAAAGTAGGCAAGCCTAGCTCATATGAATACAACGAGGCAAGAGAGTTGTATTCTTTGAGCTAGGCTTTTTTATTTTTAGAGACAAAGAGGTGTTAAGCTTGGCAGACATAATTCCGTTACGTTTTGGGGTTTCGCAGGCTTACTTGATTTGCGATCAAAACAACATTCTCCTGGATACCGGGTCAGACACGGATAAGGCGGCGTATCAGAAAGCGTTTGAGAAAGCAAAAGTAAATCCCCGGGACATTTCATTAGTTGTTATTTCTCACGGGCATTCCGATCATTTTGCCGGATTAGGAGCCATTAAAGAATTAACGGGGGCTCCGGTGTTATGCCACAGATTGGCGGCGCAGGCGCTGGCAACCGGTAAAAATCCGAAATTTGTGCCTCGCAATAAGCTGGGGGAGGATATGTTAAAACTCATCGAAGGAACGGTTCCGGTCATGGATAAAACGGTAGACGCGGATATTCTTGTGGACAAAGAATTTGACTTGAACGCATTTGGTGTAGCCGGGAAAGTACTGCACACGCCTGGCCACAGTCATTGCTCCCTATCGCTTTTGTTGGATGGCGGTTACGTTTTTGTAGGCGATATGGTAGTTCCTTCGCCGTTTGACGGAAAATTGGGGTTAGCCTTTTTAGCGACAAATGAGTCTGAATTATATGACAGCTTGCGTACTTTATTAAGTTTCAATCAAATATTCTATGGTGGTCACGGTGGCCCCTATACCAGAGATGAGGTACAAAGATTATTAGAACTGGATTTGACAAAAGGCAATTTGGGTGAGGAGGAGTAAATGGGTGCTTAAGAATTTTGCAGAGGTAATTAGTAAAGCCAAAGAATTGGGGCAGGCAACAATCAGTGTGGCCGTGGCGCAGGACCGGGATGTTTTATTGGCGGTTAAAGCGGCCGGTGAAGCCGGTTTGGCCCGAGCCATATTGGTTGGAAATGCTGCTGAAATTGAAGATTTAGCCGAAGAAATCGGACTAACGAGAAATGTCCGGATTATGGATCAGCCTGATGTAAAGCAGGCGGCCAAAATGGCGGTGTCGTTTGTACGGCGAGGAGAAGCACAAATCCTAATGAAGGGGTTAATTAACACCGGGGACTTTTTAAAGGCTGTATTACAGGCCGAGGAAGGAATTCGTTCGGGACGGCTGTTAAGTCATTTAACCTGTTATGAGGTGCCGGGAGAGGAAAAACTGATCTTTCATACCGATGGAGGGGTAAATATTGCGCCAGGGTTGGAAGAGAAGAAAGATATTCTGGCTAATGCTTTAGGGGCGCTTAAGGCGCTGGGGATACACCGCCCTAATGTTGCCGTGCTTGCCGCTAACGAACAAGTTAATCCCAAAATGCCGGCAACAGTAGACGCCAAAGAACTGGCGAATGTATATGCACTGGATAGTCAGTTTGAAGGAGTGGTCGAAGGGCCGATTTCTATGGATGTGGCGTTGAGCCTTGAGGCGGCCAGGCATAAAGGGCTTGCATCGAGCATTGCCGGAAAAGTCGACTTATTTATGGTACCCAATATCGAGGCGGGCAATATGATGAGCAAAGCACTCATTCATTACGCAGGTTTTAAAATCGCCGGTACTATCTTGGGCGCTGCCAGTCCGATTATTATGGTGTCACGGTCAGATACTGCGGAGTCCAAGCTCAGTTCTATCGCTTTAGCCAGTTTACTGGCAAACCGCTAAAAAGGAGGATGTGCGTAAATGAAAATGTTGTTAACCGGCAATGAGGCTGTAGCCCGCGGGGCCTACGAGGCCGGGGTAACTTATGCGGCAGCGTATCCGGGAACGCCCAGTACGGAAATTATGGAAACCGTTGCTGAATATAAAGGGGATATTCTGGCGGAATGGTCGACGAATGAGAAGGTAGCGTTGGAATGTGTTATTGGAGCGTCCCTAGCCGGAGCAAGATCCTTGGCTACTATGAAAATGGTAGGAGTTAACGTTGCCGCAGACCCTTTATTTTGCTCTGCTTATGCCGGGATTAACGGTGGTTTGGTGCTGGTTAGCGCGGATGATCCGGGGCTTCATTCCTCCCAAAATGAACAGGATAATCGCCATTATGCCAGATTTGCCAAAGTGGCTATGTTAGAGCCGAGCGATAGCCAGGAGTCCAGGGATATGATAATCGCGGCCTACGAGATTAGCGAGACCTATGATATTCCGGTGCTTTTCCGGATGACTACGCGGGTATGTCATGGTAAGAGTCTGGTGGAACTTGGTGAGCGCAAGGAGGTTGCTAATAAACCCTATGTGAAGAACCTCCAGAAATACGATTTAGTTCCGGCGGTTTCAAGAAAGCTAAGAGTGGATTTAGAAGAAAAGCTTCGCCGCTTGGAGGAGTTCTCCAATAAAACAGAATTTAACTTTATCGAATGGAATGATAAAAGTATTGGGGTTATAGCTTCAGGGGTAGCGTATCAATATGCCAGAGAAGTGTTTGGGACGAAGGCCTCGTACCTGAAACTAGGTTTTACCAACCCGCTTCCTTTTGACAAAATTAAGGCGTTTGCCAAAGAAGTGGGCACTTTGTATGTCGTGGAGGAAGTGGAGCCTTTTATTGAAGAGCAGCTTAAAGCGCACGGCATTTCTTGCATAGGCAAAGATAAAATTCCTAATATCGGAGAATTGACCCCTGGTATTGTAGCCAAAGCTTTATTAGGAGAAACGCGGCCCACGATTGAGTATGATCCTTCCTCTTTGCCGAGCAGGCCTCCTACTTTGTGCGCAGGCTGTCCGCACCGGGGCTTTTTCTATGAACTTTCCAAGAGGAAAAATGTTATGGTTACCGGGGATATTGGCTGTTATGGGTTAGGCGGTTCTGATCCCTTAAATGCCAAAGATACAAGTTTCGATATGGGGGCCAGCATTAGTATGGGGTATGGCGCACAGCGGGCGTTTGACCGCGGCGGCCAGAAGATGCGGACCGCTTCTGTGATCGGCGACTCTACGTTTTTTCACACCGGCATAAACAGTTTGCTGCATGTAGTATATAATGGGGGCAATACCGTCACCTGTATTCTGGACAACCGGATTACCGGTATGACCGGACATCAGGAAAACCCCGGCAGCGGTTATACGTTGCAAGGGAAGCCAGCCAAAATAGTGGATATAGGTGCTTTAGTGAAAACAATGGGGATTGACCATGTTCGGAATGTTAATCCTTTAAATCTTAAAGAAGTAAAAGAGGCGTTCGACTGGGCCTTGGATCTAAATGAGCCTTCCGTCATTATTACGCGGTGGCCTTGTGTTTTGAAGAAGCTGAGTGAGGACGATCGAAAAGAATTCGGAGATTATATTGGTAAATGCGCTGCAGCGGAAGAGACTTGTGTGGGCTGCAGGATGTGCATTAAAACCGGATGTCCCGCATTAAGGTTCAATAAGGAATCCAAGAAGATAAGGATTGACGAAACGCAATGTATCGGTTGTGAAGTATGCCGGCAGGTATGCCCCGTGAAGGCAATCCGAAAGGTTGGTGAGTAACATGTCGGAGGTAAAGAATATTCTCTTAGTCGGGGTTGGCGGGCAAGGTACGATTCTTGTCGGTAAGATTTTATCGACGGGATTAATGGCCGCCGGATATGATGTAAAAATGTCGGAAGTGCACGGTATGGCTCAGCGGGGGGGAAGTGTAAGCAATCAGGTTAGATATGGAGCTAAGGTATATTCCCCCATTATTGATAAAGGGCAGGCGGATATTCTGGTAGCCTTTGAAACTATGGAGGCGCTGCGTTGGCTGGACTATCTTAATCCTAAAGGAAAAGCGGTTGTTAACGATTACCGCATTCCTTCCGCTCCGATTCTGATGGGAAAGCAGGAGTATCCGGAAGGGATACTGAACACGATTGAAAGCAAAGTCGATACTAATGTAATTAAGGCGGCAGAAATTGCCCAGCAAATAGGGACGCCCCGGAGTATGAATGTCGTGTTATTTGGTGCTTTGGTAAAAGGAATGAATTTAACGCATATTGATTGGGAACCGGTGATAGGAGGCGTGGTAAAAGCTAATACGGTGGATAGTAATATTGCCGCTTTCCGCGCAGGCCTGTCCGAAGGTAAATAGGGTTTAAATAGTGTTAATATGGGTATAAAAAATACCTTTTTAAGGCAATAAAAACTTTATAATGGAGCCGCTTGATGTACGGTGGCAGGACGAAATTCTGTCACGAAGTTGGCAAGCATAGCTTAGGTAAACACAAATAGTAATGTGTTTCTATGCTATGCTTTTATTTTTTCCCAAAGGAGGGGGAAGGGGGGGCAGTGCAAAGGAGAATGAAAAGGCAGATTCGGTAATTTAGAAGTTACCGATGTTATCAAATGAATGATTGGTGTTTGCGAGAACTTTTTATCCTATAAAAATAATAAAGAGGAAGTGAATAAGTGATGAAACTGAACTTGGGAACGATGTTTATACCGGGTTCAAATGTAAAAAGTGTTGGCAATAAAAGATGGATTATTCTTAGCTTGTTATTCTTTGCTACTGCGCTAAACTATATTGACCGACAGGTTATCGGTCTGTTGAAACCGACGATTGCGGAGGAGTTGCATTGGTCGGAGATGGATTACGCCAACATCGTTTTTTATTTTCAACTGGCCTATTCTATCGGTTATGTAACAGTTGGCCGCTTCATGGACGTGGTTGGTAACAAAAAGGGGTTTTTTGCCTGTGTTGGGGTATGGTCCATTGCTTGTGCCGTACATGGCCTGGTCCGCACGGTCAGTGGATTTAGTGCGGCTCGCTTCTTCCTGGGACTAGCTGAGCCAGGAAATTTCACAGGGTGTCTTAAAGGGGCTAGCATGTGGTTTCCGAAGTCAGAGCGTGCCTTTGCCATCGGAATCTATAATTCCGGTACGAATGTAGGTGCGATGTTAGCGCCGTTTTTGATTCCATGGATAACGATTGTGTGGGGTTGGCAATGGGCCTTCTACATCACCGGTGGATTAGGCTTTATCTGGCTCATTGCTTGGGCGCTCTACTACCATAACGTGAATGATTATCCGGGCTTGACAACGGAGGAGAAAACATACATTCAGAGCGATGGTCCAGAACCCAAAGTGGAAAAAGTCCCGTACTCAAAGATTCTGCGTTTGCGCACGACCTGGGCCTTTGGAATCGGTAATCTGATGCCAATGACTATTTTTTGGTTTTACTTATTCTGGCTACCGGACTTTTTGGCAAAGACACACGGTATTAAGCTAATGGAACTTGGATTTCCTTTAATGGCCATTTATCTGGCGGCGAGTGTCGGCAGCTTGATTGGCGGCGGAATCTCTTCGAGTTTTATTGCGCGTGGCATGAAGGTGTTGAAAGCCAGAAAAATTGCTATGTTGATTTCGATACTATTTATTCTTCCGATTATGTTTGCGCCTTCGGTGAGCAGTCTGTGGGGTTGTACCGCTATTATTTGCGTGGTAGTTGGCTCACATCAGGGCTGGACTGCTAATATGTGGTCGCTGGTCACTGATTCGTTGCCGGAACGCGTTGTTGGTTCGGTGTACGGTATTGCTGGCTTTCTTGGATCGGTTGCTGGGATGGGCATGGCTAAGACTGTTGGCTATGTTCTACAAATGACGGGCAGCTATTATTCACTGTTCCTCGGTATTCCAGCCGTCTATTGCATTTCTCTACTCATATTGCATCTGTTTATGCCGTCAGAGCCTGAGAAGATATGAGGACAGCGTCCCAATTTCATAGGGTATATTGCTTCGATAGACGGAGCTATCCAGGATGGAAGTGGCTTCTTGAGAATGATTGAAAACAGAATGTTTTGAAAAGAAAAAATATCTTGACGGTTTCAAATTTTTAGAGGTATTATAAAAGGAGAAAATTAGAAATTTACTCAACTGAGTCGCTTGGATTACGATAGCGGGACGAACTCTCGTTATTAAGTTATCAAGCCTAGCTCATTTGAATACAACGAGTTTCGTTGTGTTTAATTGGGCTAGGCTTTTTATTTTTATCAAAAGGCATGTAGGGAGGGGTAGCACGAGACAGTGAGGTAAACGGAGAAAAAGGATGGTGGTAGAGTATGTTCGTGGTTAAGGCGAACGAAGGGACGGAGTATCAGGCGTTAAACCACTTTAATATGTGGGGGACCCGTAAAATTGGAGCGCCTGAAGGGGCGAAAAACATCACGGTATCCATTTCGGAATTTCTCCCCAATGGCGGGGCGACGATGTCAGCCTCTGAAAAGGAAAGGGTTTACTTTTGTTTACGTGGTGAGGTTAGCATTGGTGATGAACAAGGCAATCACTATCTTTTGAAAGAAAATGACATGATTTATATTCCGCCAGGTGAAAAGAGAGACATGGCGGTACAGGGGCTGGTTGCCGCGAGAGTATTGGTTATGGTTATTAACGGGTAAACGTGAAGGAGGAAACCATGAAGATTAACGATGTGAAAAAAATAGCCTTATTTGGTGCAGGTACCATGGGACCGGGATTAGCGCAGGTATTTGCCCTTGCTGGATTTCAAGTGGCGATGTATTCAAGAAAGCAGGAGACACTGGATAAAGCGCTGTCAGTAATAAAAACAAATTTAACCACATTAGTGCAAAAAGGAGCACTTCCGCCTTCTGCTTCGGTGGAACAAATGCTGGCGAGGATTATTCCGACCCAATCTATTGAAGAGGCCGGTAAAGAGGCTGATTTCGTGATAGAAAGCATTATTGAGAAGTTAGACGAGAAAAAGAAGCTGTATGAATCGTTAGATGAAATTTGCCCGGAAAGAACGATATTTACCAGTAATACTTCTTATCTTAATATCTTTAAGGTTATGCCGGAGCGGAGGCTGGGAAAAACGGCAATTGCCCACTGGTTTGCCCCTCCGCATGTGATTCCTCTGGTGGAAGTGGTTAAGGGTGAAAAGACAAACCAGGAAACCGTTACTTTTATTGTCGACCTGCTGAAGAGTGTCAATAAAGTGCCGATTGTTATGGAGAAATTTGTACCGGGATTTTGTATTAACAGGCTATTACGCATTATTGGCCGGGAAGTATTTTTCCAATTGGACAACGGTTACATAACAGCCGATCAACTGGATTTAGCAGTCAAAGCCAGCATTATTCCCCGTGCCATGGTGCTTGGTTTTGTACAGAGATATGATTTTACCGGCCTGGATCTCAGTGAGCGAAACCTGCAGAACGAAGGCTTCCTCGAACCGCCTATTGATAATGCTCCCAAAAGCTTGGTTGAGAGAGTGGCGCGGGGTGAGCTGGGGGTTAAGAGCGGCAAGGGATTTTATGATTATAGCGACCGCAAGCTGGAAGATATCCTGAAAGACCGGGATGAAAAACTCATGGATGTGTTTGAGAATGTGAAAGACCTAATATATAAGCGTATTTAGATAGGGAGAAATCGCGATGGACTACGATAAGGTTGTAACAACTACGGCTTGGTCACCCGGCCCGGGCTGCCATGGAGGCTGCGGAGTTAAGCTGTTTATAAAAGACGGCAAAGTTGTCAAAGTCGAAGGGGATGAATCGCATCCGTTTAGTCAAGGGAGAGCGTGTCCCCGGTTATTGGCATTAACGCAGTATATGTATCATCCCGACCGTATCACCCATCCCCTCAAAAGGGTTGGGGAGCGGGGGGAAGGCAAGTTTGAGCGGATTACCTGGGAGGAAGCCTTAGATACGATTGAAACGAAGCTAGGCAAAATCAAGGAAGAATATGGCCCGGAATCGGTACTGTTTTGTCAGGGAACCGGCCGGGACATAGGCGGACCTATCTCCTTTCTGGCTTACTCTTATGGCAGTCCGAACTGGATTCAACTGGGTTTAGCCGGACATTCGTGCTATACGCCCAGGTTAGGCGCGATGATGGCTACCTTTGGAGACTACGCAGTCCTGGATGCGGCCCAGTTTTCCGAGAAACGGTATGATGATCCGGAGTATCAGGTTCCCGAAGTGATTATCGTGTGGGCTCAAAATCCTATGCCGGGTTGCCCGGATGGTTTCTTTGGTCACTGGATTGTCGACTGTATGAAGCGTGGTTCAAAACTTATCGTTGTGGACCCCAGATGGACGTGGTTTTCTTCACGGGCGGAGAAGTTTCTGCAGATTCGGCCGGGCACCGATGGTGCGCTGGCAATGGCCATGATTCATGTGATTATCGAAGAAGAGCTCTATGACAAGGAGTTTGTCGAAAAGTGGACCGTAGGGCTTGACGAGCTTAAAGCAAGGGCGACCGAATATACGCCGGAGAAAGTGTCGGAAATCACTTGGATTCCTAAAGACGACATTATCGAAGCCGCCAAGCTCTATGCCAAGGCAAAACCTGCGGCTATTCACTGGGGCGTGCCCATTGACCAAAGCCCGGAAGGTTCGACGGTGGCTCAGGCGATTTCCCATTTATGGTGCCTAACCGGCAATTTGGATGTTCCCGGTGGAAACATCATTGCCAAGCCGGCCTATGGTGTTACAACCTATCCTTTCTCCACGCAGGAAATGCATGAACTGTACGGGGAGGCGTTCGTTAAGCGTTTAAATGATAAGCGCATAGGGGCAAAAGAATTCCCCATGGTCCGGAATTTCCGGGGCTGGGCGCAGCCCGATATAGCGGTAAAGCAAATGCTGACCGGTGATCCTTATCCCATAAAGGCCTGCTGGGTTCAAACCAGTAATATTCTGGGCGGGCAGGCAGCCGACACTAAGCTTCATTATGAAGCGTTAAAAAAAATGGATTTTGTTGTGGTGGCCGATCTTTTCCATAACCCCACAACGATGGCTGTAGCCGATATTATATTACCGGTCGCTTCTCTTGCGGAAAAGGAGAGCTTCCGGTCATGGTGGGTTCCGCTCCAGGTGATTGTTCCGGCGGTTACGGTCGGGGAGTGCCGGTCTGACTGGGAGATTAATCTGGAACTGGCTCAACGGTTTAACCCCGAACTAAAAAAACGGTATAGTACGGTCAAAGATTTGATAAATGATCGGCTAAAACCGTCCGGGATGACGTTTGATGAGCTAAAAGACAGCGGCGGGTGGATTATGCCGCAGGAAAATTCACCGTCAAGGCCTTACTGTCGTTATGAGAAAGGCCTGTTGCGGCCGGACGGAAAACCCGGTTTTCGCACCCCTTCCGGCAAGGTGGAGTTTGCCAGTAAGACCTATGAGGAATGGGGACTGGACCCCTTGCCGTATTTCTCCGAACCACCGGAAAGTGAAGTAAGAACGCCGGAGTTGTATGAAAAATATCCTTTAGTTATGGTAACTGGACGGCGATCTTCGATGTATTTTCATTCAGAGCATAGGATGATCCCTTGGCTGAGGGCGAGTGATCCTGATCCTATTGTGGAGATACATCCGGACGTAGCGCAGCCCTTGGGGATAGAAACCGGGGAATGGGTTTTGATTGAAAATGATCGCGGCTGTATCCGGCGAAAAGCCAAGGTTACACCCATCGTTCATCCCAAGGTGATAAGCGTACCGCATGGGTGGTGGATGCCGGAAGAGGATGGGACGGATTCCCACCTTTTCGGTATTTGGGACGTGAATTGCAATAACCTGGTTCACATCGGACCCGGTGCAAAATCAGGGTATGGCGGGGGCGCGTATAAGACGGCGCTGGTGAGAATCAGGAAGTCAACCGGGGCGGTGAAATAATATGGCACGAAAAGGTTTGCTGATTGATTATGAATATTGCACAGGCTGCCAGACTTGTGAAGTGGCGTGCAAACAAGAAAACAATTACCCGGCCCAAAGATGGGGCATCAAACTGAATGAGATAATTCTCCAATCTATAAACAAGGTGGAGATACATTATCTTCCTTTTCCTACGGAGTTATGTAATCTTTGTGTAGCGCGAACCGACAGAGGCGAGCAGCCCGCCTGTGTGAAACATTGTCAGGCAGGTTGTATGAAGTATGGCGAATTAACCGAATTGGTTAAAGAAATGGAACATAAACCCCAAACTGTTTTGTTTGCACCCAAATAAAATGGAATTTTAATTGTCTGCAGCAGCGTGAAGGAGGTAATGAAAGAGATGGCGGAACAGGTATTTACTAATATGACGAATGGTGGTCCTATTTCTGTCTATGTTAAGGACGGGAAAATTGTCCGTATTCGTCCTCTGCAAGTGCCAGAAGACGAATTGAAGCCATGGGTTATTAATGCCGGCGGCAAAACATATTCTCCCCCCAAGACTTTTCGTTTGGCCCCGCCGGGGCATGCGGAAAGAAACCGGTTTGAGCCCTATAATCGTATTTTATATCCGTTAAAACGAGTGGATTTTGACCCTAAAGGCGAGCGAAACCCGCAAAATCGTGGTAAGTCAGACTATGTAAGAATTAGCTGGGAGGAAGCGCTGGATATTGTCTCCGGTGAAATGAAAAGGCTTTTGGATGCCTATGGCGGATCGGCTATTACCGGCATGACGTCATCTCATCATAATTGGGGTATTGTCGGATATAAAATGGGCCCGTTCTCCCGGTTTATGAACATGCTCAACTATACTCCTATACTGGATAATCCGGATAGCTGGGAGGGCTGGCATTGGGGAGCAACTCACACCTATGGTTTTCAATGGCGACTGGGTATGCCAGAACAGTTTGACCTGTTGGAAGATGCTCTGAAAAATACAGAAATGATAGTATTTTGGTCTAACGATCCGGATACTACCCGTGGTACGTATAGCGGGCAGGAATCAGCGATTTGGCGTGTATGGCTAAAAGAAAAAGGGATAAAGACAGTTTTTATTGATCCATTTTTTAATTATACAGCGGCCGCAATGGACGGTACCTGGCTGCCGCCGCGCCCCGGTTCGGATACAGCGCTGGCGATGGCAATCGCGTATGTGTGGATTACTGAGGGCCGTTATGATAAGGAATATGTTGCTGATAAGACGATCGGCTTTGAGGAGTTCAAGGACTATATTCTGGGCATTAGTGATAACGGTATAGCGAAGACTCCGGAATGGGCTGAAGAGAAATCGGGTATTCCGGCTCGTAAAATCATAGCGCTTGCCAGAGAATGGGCATCGAAAAGGACTTGTTTGAGCAGTGGCTGTCGAGGGGGACAGGGCAGCGCCTGTCGTACCGCCTATGGTACCGAATGGGCGCGCATGATGGTTCTTTTGCAGGCAATGCAGGGGTTGGGCAAGCCGGGAATTTCCATTTGGGGTACCACCATGGGCGCTCCGGCGGATTCCAATACCTGGTTTCCCGGATACGCCGAACCGAGGGGCCAAATGGGCAAGTCGCCAGTGGCGAAAAACAAATTGTCATTGCAAAACAAAACAAAGCAGCGTCTGTTCCGATTGACTCTTCCGGAGGCTATCCTCACCGGGAAGGAAGATTTTTGGGGTGACGGTTTTTGCGGTCAGACGCTGGATCAGCAATTTGTTCATAATTTGTATCCTATGGAAGGTCACTCGACGGTAAAAATGTTTTACCGGTACGGTGGGTCCTTCATGGGTACCATGTCGGACACCAATAAATGGGTGAACATGTATCAAAGTGACAAATTGGAATTCGTTGTTACTCAAGATTGTTGGTACGGCAGCGAAACGAAGTTTGCTGATATTATTCTGCCGGCCTGTACCAATCTGGAACGCAACGATCTAGGGGAATGGGCGGCTTGTGGCGGCTATACGACAAATGCGCATATTGGTAATAACTACAGGGTTATTGTTCGTGAGAAAAAGTGTGTTGAGCCACTAGGCGAATCTAAATCGGATTACGAAATTCTTACGCTTCTGGCTGAACGGCTGGGAATGAAGGAGCTTTACACGGAGGGAAATAGCGAAGACGATTGGGCGCGACTATTTTTTGAGTCTTCTGATATTGTTAAGGACATTTCATGGGAAGAGTTCAATGAAAAAGGGTACTACATTGTACCGATTCCGGACAATTATAAGCCTACACCGGCGATGCGCTGGTATTACGAAGGGCGGGAGTGTGATACTCCTGATACCGGCAATTCAAAACGGGGTACGGAAAAAGCAAAAGAACTGGGAACTTATTCCGGGAAAATTGAATTTGCCGCTGAAAGCCTGCGCCAGAATCTGCCGGATGATACGGAACGGCCCATAGTACCGCACTTTATCCCCTCGTGGGAAGGGTACAAGAGCGAAGTGCATAAAAAGTATCCGCTGCAAATCATTATGCCTCATCCCAGATTTTCTTTCCATACGCATTATGATACCCATACCCCTTGGATTAACGAGATACCTTTTCACCGGGTAGAAAAGGATGGGTATTATTGGTGGCCGGTGCGGATTAATCCAGAAGACGCCAAGGCTCGTAATGTAAGCGGAGGCGATATAGTGGAATTGTACAATGACAGGGGTTCGGTGCTATGTATTGCCCAGGTTACCGAGCGGGTGCCGGTCGGCGTGATTCATAGTTATGGTTGTTCGGCAAAGTATGATCCTTTAGTGCCTGGCAAGCCGGGGGCTACGGATAAAGCAGGCTGTGTTAATTTGCTTACGGCATCGAAACTGCTATCAAAGCATGCGCCAGGGATGACACCGAACTCATGTCTCTGCGAGCTTAGAAAGTGGGAGGCGTAGAGAATGGCTAGATACGGAATCGTTGTGGATATTGAAAAGTGTACGGGATGTCATTCCTGTTTTCTTGCTTGTAAGGATGAGTATGTAGGAAATGACTATCTTCCCAATTCGGTAGCCCAGCCGGAAAGCGGGCACAAGTGGATACAGTTAAAAGAAGTGGAACGTGGTACCGGGACTAAAATTAAAGTGGATTACATCCCGATGCTATGTCAGCATTGTGAAAAGATGCCTTGCGGTGTTTCCGCACCGGAAGGCGCCGTTTACCGGCGGAAAGACGGGATTGTTATTATCAATTCGGAAAAAGCCAAAGGTTGCAAAAAAATTGTAAATGCTTGTCCTTATGGCGTAGTGTACTGGAACGAGGAAAAAAATGTGCCTCAGAAATGCACTCTGTGCGCGCATATGTTGGATCAGGGGGAGAAGACAGTACGCTGCGCAGAGTCTTGCCCTACGGGAGCCCTGGTTTTCGGCGATTTAGATGATCCTAATAGTCCGGTTTCTAAGTTGTTGAGCGAGAAAGGCGATAGAGCAGAAAGCTACAAACCGGAATTGGGTGCTGAACCGGTAACAAAGTATATCGGTTTGCCAAAACCTTTTATCGTTGGGGAAGTACTTTTGGCCGACAAGGCCAAAGAATGCGTAAAAGGAGCAAAAGTTACGTTAAGGGACGGGGTGGAAACCGTAGCTGAAATAGCTACTGATTTCTTTGGCGACTTCGAGTTCAAAGACTTAAAGAAAAATAGTGACTATACCTTAACGGCGGAATATCCGGGATACTTCCCGGCGGAAATGAATGTTAAAACGTATGCCAGTGTAAATGTAGGGGAGATCGTGCTTAAGGCAAAGTAACACTTCCCACTATAAAAAAGTAGGAGCTGTTCCCCCGACGGTATGGCTATAGCAGGCAGACGGGACAGGGAACAGATCGGAGGTTGGTTATGCAAGAAGCAGTAATTGTTAGTGCGGTTCGTACAGCGATCGGCAAAATTGGCGGGACGCTGAAAAGCGTTCAGCCGGAAGACTTAGGACAAATTGTTATTAGCGAAGCAATCCAAAGAGCGGGCATTGATTCAAGCACAATCGATGAAATCATTCTGGGGCAAACCAAACAAAGTGCCGACGCGCCTAATATAGCCAGAGTAGCAGCCCTTAAAGCGGGCATTCCCATTGAGGTGCCGGCTTATACCGTGATGCGTCAGTGTGGATCCGGACTGCAAGCGGTAAACAATGCGGCACAGGCAATTATGTCGGGTTATGCGGATATCATTGTTGCTGGTGGTACGGAGAGCATGAGCAATGCGCCGTATTATATGAGGGGAGCCCGGTACGGATATGGTGCGGGTAATGCGGTACTTGTTGACTCAAATACGGAAAGCCAGCCCCGGTCACAGCCCCGCGAGACATATGGGGAATTGACAATGGGCTTAACGGCGGAAAACCTCTCTGTTCGTTATGGAATCAGCCGCGAGGAACAGGATGCCTTTGCGTTTGCCAGCCAGGAAAAGGCCGCGGCTGCGATTGAACAGGGGAAGTTTACCGAGGAAATTGTGCCGGTTATGGTGCCCCGGAAAAAAGGGGAAGCAGAGCGGTTTGAGGTGGATGAATTCCCGCGTAAAACGTCGCTGCCTGAATTAGCTAAACTGAAAGCAGTTTTTAAAGCGGGAGGAACTGTAACGGCTGGAAATTCTTCGGGCCGTAACGATGGTGCCGCTTGTTTGGTGGTAATGTCAGCAAAGGAAGCAGAGCGGCAAGATTTGAAACCGCTGGCTATTGTACGCAGCCACGCGGCTGCAGGGGTATCGCCGGAAATCATGGGAATCGGTCCTGCTCCCGCTACTAGGAAAGCCTTAAAATTGGCGGGCTTAACCTTAGGTGATATTGGTTTGATGGAGCTTAATGAAGCCTTTGCGGCACAGAGCTTAGCGGTAATTAAAGAACTGGAACTGGATGAAAGCATTGTCAATGTTAACGGCGGAGCTATTTCACTCGGCCACCCGCTGGGGTGTTCAGGGGCCCGGATATTGACGACTTTGATTTATGAAATGAAAAGGCGAAATGTTAAATATGGAGTTTCCACCCTCTGTATAGCTGGAGGCCTGGGAATAGCCGATGTTATAGAGCTGGTATAGAAACTAATCCGGCGAAAAAGCGAGGGACGGATACCGTGGTACTACTTAATAGCCGATGGAGATTTGTGGTAATTGGATTTGTCATGATGCTGATGGTGGGGTTTCTTGATGCCTGGTCCATGTTTGTGCTGCCAATGGAGCAGGAGCTTGGCTGGACCAGGGATCAGACGGCGCTGGTCTACAGTTTGGCTATGATCTTTTTAGCCTTAGGCATACTTGTCGGCGGACCGTTTGTTGACCGCCGGGGGCCTCGTTTGGCCTCGATGGCAGCCGGAGGGCTTCTTGGATTGGGCTTAATTGGTTCCTCCATGGTCCGGCATATTGTTCAGCTTTATTTGGCTTATAGTGTGGTGTGCGGTTTGGCGATAGGCATTTTGTACAATTGTACGATTGCCACGGTGGTTCGCTGGTTCCCGGAAAAAAGAGGTTTAGTAACCGGACTGTTGATGGGGGGGACCGGCGCAGGAAGCCTGGTCTTGGGAATATGGGTGGCTCCGTTATTCTCCTTTATGAGTTGGCGCTCGGTGTTTCAGATATTGGGTCTAATTAGTATGGGCGTTATTGTGCTGACCGGGCTGCTGCTAAAAAATCCACCGGCGGATAGCCAGGAACAGAAAAAGAGCGCGCCGGTAAAAGCCGAGACAGTGGCGGACAAAGACTATACATGGAAGGAAGCTTTGCTGCTGCCGGCCTTTTGGGGATTGTGGTTTTGGCATTTATTCGTGATTTCCGGCGGGCAGGCTTCTTTGGCCCATATTGTCCCCTACGGAGTGGAAAGAGGAATTAGCGCTAATGTTTCAGCGGTTGCCATGGGGGTTTTAGCGGTTTTCAATGCGCTGGGGCGGGTGTTGTTTGGCTATTTGGCCGATCAAATGGGGCGAAAGTTTGCCATGACATTGGCCTCGCTTACTACGGCAGTAGCCATGGTGTGTCTGGCAACGCTGCCTCATTTTTGGGGGTACTATGGCTTACTTATAGCGTCCATTCTTATCGGCTTTGGCTACGGAGGAGCAATTCCTCAGGTATCTGCGGTAGTAGGTGCTTTTTTCGGTACAAAACATTTCGGGGCAATCTTTGGTTTGGTTTCCACGGGCATTGGGGTTGCTTCGATTATCGGTCCGTATTTTACCGGATATATCAAAGCCTTAACCGGTCTATATGAAAGCAGCTTTTACTTTTTAGCCGGCCTTGCTTTTCTGAGTAGTATTACTGCGTTTTTTACTCAAAAGCCTAAAGCGAAACAAGGATAAACCAAAGCGATACTGTGGAGTATGGGGGTATCAAAATGGAGAACAGTCATATTTTTGCAGCTCATGCCCAAGTGCCGCAGGGCACAGATTTATTTGAAGTCCATAAGTTTATCACCGTTGTTGCCGACGTCGACATGAATAATGGGGAAATACTGGATGCTATGATCCCCATGTATTGCCAGCTAACCAATGACTTTATTGTCAAGATGATTATCGGCAAATCCTTAGAACGGCCGGAGGAGATTGTGGCCGCTGTAGAGGAACGGTTTCATACTTCCACCAAACGGGCGCTGATAACGGCCCTTAAGGATATTTTCAGCCGGTATGGTATAGAAAAAGCTAAATTGCAAAATCGGGAAAACAAATAAAATATAAGCAGGCCTGGTTCATGTGACTCGATTATCGTGTGTTTATGATCTGGGTTTGATTTTTAATAAGCTCTGAATGTAAAGGAGGTAACGCATATGGAAAACCAGTTATTACATGGCAAGATGGCAGAATACACAGCAAAAGTGGAAAAAGCCCTGGCAAAAAACCCGGAGCGGCACAACCTGGAACATAACAGATTATATACTCCTCTGGACATAGAGGAGTTGGATTATGAACGCGATTTGGGCTTTCCGGGGAGCTATCCGTATACGCGCGGGGTACAGCCTACGATGTATCGAGGCCGTTTTTGGACAATGCGTCAATACGCCGGTTTTGCTACTGCGGAAGAATCCAATAAAAGATACCGCTACCTTTTAGAGCAGGGGCAAACCGGACTTTCCTGCGCTTTTGATTTGCCGACTCAGATTGGGTATGATTCGGACGATGCCATATCGGAGGGGGAAGTAGGCAAAGTTGGCGTAGCCATCGATTCGCTGGCAGATATGGAAATATTGTTTGACGGGATCGACTTGGGAAAAGTGTCGACATCCATGACCATTAATGCTCCGGCAGCGGTGTTGTTGGCCATGTATATTGCTGTTGCGGAAAAGCAGGGAGTAAGTGCGGATAAACTCAAAGGGACGATTCAGAATGATATTTTAAAGGAATACGCCGCGCGAGGTACCTATATATTTCCGCCTAAACCGTCGATGCGTCTCATAACCAATATTTTTGAATATTGTTCTAAGCATGTTCCTCAATGGAACACAATCTCTATTTCCGGCTATCATATTCGGGAAGCAGGCTCAAGCGCGGCGCAAGAGATCGCGTTTACTATAGCCGACGGAATCGCCTATGTCGATGCCGCAATCAAAGCGGGGCTGGACGTGGATGATTTTGCCGGACGGCTGTCCTTCTTCTGGAATGCCCACAACAATGTGTTGGAGGAAGTGGCCAAGTTCCGGGCTTCCCGGCGAGTGTGGGCGAAAGTGATGAAAGAACGTTTTGGGGCCAAGAACCCCAAGTCATGGATGCTGAGAGTTCATACACAGACGGCGGGTTCCATGCTTACCGCCCAGCAGCCGGAGAATAATATTGTTCGGGTGGCGCTGCAGACGGCGGCGGCCGTATTGGGTGGTACGCAATCTTTGCATACCAACTCCAAAGATGAAGCACTGGCGCTGCCCACGGAAGACGCAGTACGCATCGCTCTTAGGACGCAGCAAATTGTTGCTTATGAAAGCGGGTTAGCGGATGTCGTGGATCCTTTAGCAGGTTCTTACTATATAGAAGCGCTAACCAGTCAAATTGAAAAAGAATGCTGGGAGTATATCCAAAAAATTGATGATATGGGCGGGGCGGTTGCTGCTATTGAAAAGGGCTATATACAGAGGGAGATCCAGGAAAGCGCCTACAAGTGGCAACTGGAAGTAGAAAGCAAGAAACGCATTATTGTAGGGGTCAACCAATTCCAAATAGATGAAAAACCGCCGGAGGGATTACTTCGGGTAGACGCTTCTGTTGGCGAGATGCAGAAGCGGAAGCTGTCAGCGCTTCGGGCTAAACGCGATAATGCAGTTCTTCAGGAAAAACTGAAAGCGTTGGAGACTGCAGCGAGGGAAGAATCGACCAACCTTATGCCGCCGATTTTAGAAGCCGTTCAAGCGTATGGGACGCTGGGTGAAATATGCGGGGTACTTCGTTCGGTATTCGGTGAATACCAGGCGCATGTCAGCTTGTAGAAGCGAGGAGGGAGAACATGGAAAAACGGATAAGAGTATTGGTCGCAAAGCCGGGACTTGACGGGCATGATCGTGGTGCTAAAGTGGTAGCCCGGGCGCTAAGAGATGCTGGATTTGAAGTGATTTACACAGGCCTTCGTCAGACGCCGGAACAAATCGCGGAGGCTGCATTGGAAGAAGACGTCAATGTTGTCGCGCTAAGTCTGCTGTCCGGTGCCCATAACACCTTGTTTCCCAAAGTAGTAGAGCTCTTAAAAGAAAGAGAAATGCAACATGTGTTAATTGTCGGCGGCGGCGTAATTCCTGACTCGGATATTCCCGGATTAAAACAGGCCGGAGTAGCCGAAATCTTTACGCCAGGCACTCCAACTGCTGCGATTGTCGAATTTATAAAAGTTCATGTAACCCAGTGAGACATGACAAAAATCAAATGGCTAAAGCACTAAAAGCCGGATAGGGCGAGCAGGGTGGTGCAAAGGTGTGGACATTGTTCAGGAGTTATTGCGCGGATCGAGAAGAGCGCTGGCACGGGCGATTACGGCAGTAGAAAATGATTACGAGGAAGCCGGGAGTATTCTGCAGGACATTTACCCTTTTACTGGCCGTGCTCATGTAATCGGAATTACCGGCCCACCAGGAGCGGGGAAGAGTACGCTGACTGATAAACTGGCTAAAGAGTATCGGGGGCAGGGAAAAACCGTCGGTATTGTAGCGGTTGATCCGACCAGTCCGTTCTTTGGCGGGGCCATTTTAGGCGACCGGATTCGTATGAATGAACTAACGATGGACCCTGGAGTGTTCCTGCGCAGTATGGGGACACGTGGCAGTTTAGGTGGTTTGGCCAGAAAAACTGTTGAAGTGGTAAAGCTTATGGATGCCTTTGGCAAAGACATCATTTTTATTGAAACGGTAGGAGTGGGGCAGTCAGAGGTAGACGTTATCAAGGCCGCTGACACTACGGTGGTGGTTCTGGTCCCGGGACTTGGGGATGACATACAGGCTATTAAAGCCGGCATTCTTGAAATCGGCGATATTTTTGTTATCAACAAGGCGGACCGGGACGGTGTCGAGCGTTTGAACACGGAATTGGAAATGATGCTCGATCTTAATCCGGAGAAAACGTTGTGGCGTCCTGTGGTTAAAAGAACTGTGGCGAGCCGGGGGGAAGGGCTGGTGGAGCTTCTGGAAGCGCTTGAAAACCACCGGACCTTTCTGGTAACGTCCGGCGAGCAGCAGCGGCGGCGGAGCGCCCGGACCAAAAATGAATTATTGGTATTACTGAATGAACACATCAGCAAAAAGGTTCTTGAAAAAATTACAGTCGGCGGAGAGCTGGACAGTTTTGTTGAAAGACTTGAGAATCATCAACAAACGCCTTACGCAATTGTGAACACGATTCTGGCCGAAATGTTGCGTTAGGTCAAAAAGGAGCGGCACATGATTAACGTGTTAAAAGTCGATCATATCGGGATTGCTGTCAAGAATATGGCGGAAGCGAAAAAGTTCTATACCGAAGTGCTGGGTCTTACCGTTCAGGGGGAAGAGGTAGTAGAGCAGCAGAAGGTCAAAGTATGCTTTATTCCCTGCGGGGACAGTGAAGTAGAACTCTTAGAGTCGACAACTCCCGATGGCCCTATTGGCAAATTTATTGAAAAGAACGGGGAAGGGATTCAGCATATGGCTCTTCGGGTCGAAAATATCCGGGAAGCGCTGGCGGACCTAAAGGACAAGGGTGTCCGGCTGATTGATGAATCTCCCCGGTATGGTGCCGGTGGAGCCAGCATTGCCTTCATTCATCCAAAAGCTACCGGAGGCATTCTACTGGAATTGTCCGAGCGTAAGTAACTTTTTCGGGGAGGCAGGATATGAGCACGATTCGGGAAAAAATCGACCAGCTTAAAACGCTGGAGGAAAAGATTAAACTTGGCGGCGGGGAAAAACGCATCGAAAAACAGCATTCCAGCGGAAAACTTACTGCACGTGAGCGGATTAATACACTGCTTGACCCGGGAAGTTTTGTAGAAATCGACCAGTTTGTCCGGCATCGCTGCACAAACTTCGGCATGGAGAAGGTAGAAGCTCCCGGCGAGGGAGTTGTAACCGGGTATGGTACGGTAGACGGACGCCTGGTATTTGTATACGCCCAGGACTTTACAGTAATTGGCGGTTCGTTAGGAGAAATGCATGCCGCTAAAATTGTTAAAGTGCAGGAAATGGCCCTGAAAGTGGGAGCGCCGATTATCGGGATCAATGACTCAGGCGGTGCCCGCATACAGGAAGCGGTGGATGCTTTGTCAGGGTTTGGCAAGATATTCTATCGCAATACCCATTCCTCCGGTGTAATTCCGCAGATTTCTATTATTATGGGACCTTGTGCAGGAGGCGCGGTATATTCTCCGGCACTGACGGATTTTATCTATATGGTCAAGAACACCAGTCAAATGTTCATTACCGGGCCGCAAGTAATAAAATCAGTTACCGCGGAAGAGGTAACGGCGGAAGCCTTAGGGGGGGCGATGACCCATAATATCACTTCCGGAGTGGCTCAGTTCACTGCCGAGAATGATGAGGATTGTATGCGGCAAGTCCGTTATCTTCTGAGCTTTCTGCCCAGTAATAACATGGAAGAGGCACCGAAGGCCGCAAGCGAAGATGACCTTAACCGTATGACGGAAGGGTTGAATGAGTTATTGCCGGATAACTCCAACCAGCCCTATAACATGAAGGATGTTATTGCGGCCATTGTGGATGACGGTGAATTTTATGAACCGTCGGCCCATTACGCCCCGAATATCATCACCTGTTTTGCCAGATTTGGAGGACGGGCCGTCGGCATTATTGCCAATCAGCCGTCCGTTATGGCCGGGTGCCTGGATATTAACGCTTCAGATAAGGCCTCCCGGTTTATTCGTTTTTGCGACGCCTTCAATCTTCCGCTGGTTAATCTGGTGGATGTACCGGGTTTTTTACCGGGAACAGGGCAGGAGTACGGCGGCATTATCCGGCATGGCGCAAAAATGCTGTATGCCTATTCAGAGGCTACCGTACCTAAAGTAACGGTGATTACCCGCAAAGCGTATGGTGGTTCTTATTTAGCCATGTGTTCCAAAGATTTGGGAGCGGATCAGGTAATGGCATGGCCGTCTGCAGAAATTGCGGTTATGGGTCCGGCCGGGGCTGCTAATATTATTTTCCGCGGTGATGCCGAGGCGGAACAAAAGACTGCTGAGTATGTTAAAGAATTTGCAACACCCTATAAAGCCGCCGAGAGAGGTTTTGTAGACCAAGTGATTGAGCCGTCCCAAACCCGGCCGCGAATTATAACGGCTCTTATTATGCTGTCAACGAAACGGGAAAGTCGTCCGGGGAAAAAACATGGGAACATTCCCTTATAGATAAACTCACCGGAAAGGAGAATGAGTATGGATCTTATACCGATGAAGGTTCCCGACACGATGGAAGGGGCGATTATACTTAGCCTTATAGACTTTTTTCTCAGCCTTGTCATTATCTACGGTATAAGCCTGATTTTGCATATATTTCCGCTTTTAAACAAACTGGGTAAGATTAGCGACGAGGAGTTAAAAGGAGGCCATTAATGGCTGAAATGAAATAGAGGGAGGGTGGAGACTATGATAGAGCAATTTATGGGGCTGTTGTTCGCGCTTGGGGAACAAACCGGGCTAGCCTCCATTACCGCTGGCAACATCATTATGATTATCGTCGGTGGACTGCTGGTATATCTGGCGCTATCCAAGAAATATGAACCGTTTCTTCTCCTGGGCATTGGTTTTTCCTGCATCGTATCCAATGTGCCCGGGTCAGATCTTACCGCTCCGGGAGGACTATTTTATTACGCTTTTCAGGGAGTAGAGATGGTAATTATTCCACCGCTGATCTTCCTGGGCGTTGGAGCCATGACCGATTTTGGCCCGATGATTTCCCGCCCCAGTTTAATGATTTTGGGTGCTGCGGCTCATGCCGGAATTTTTATAGCCATTATACTGGCAAAAATGACGGGGGAGTTTTCTATTGCCGAAGCGGGTGCCATTGGGATTATTGGCGGGGCTGACGGACCTATGGCCATTTTCGTTACCATGAAACTGGCTCCCCACTTATTGCCGCAAATTGCGGTAGCGGCATACTCGTATATGGCATTAATGCCTTTAATCCAGCCGCCGGTAATGAAGCTTTTGACTTCAAAAGCCGAACGATCCATTGTGATGAAACAGGTGAGGCCGGTAAGCCGGCTGGAGCGAATTGCTTTCCCGTTTATCATTGCTATCATTGTAAACTTGCTATTGCCGCCGGTAGCGCCGCTCATTACCATGCTGATGCTGGGCAATATGCTTCGGGAAGTGTTACTGGTTGAACGGTTAGCCAATACGGCAGCTAATGATTTAATGAATGTAATTACAATCACCCTTACGGTTGCTGTCGGATCCACCATGGCAGCGGATAGGTTTCTTACTTATAAGACCATGCTCATTATCGGGTTGGGACTCATTGCGTTTCTTGGCGGGACGGCATCCGGCGTAATTGGTGCAAAAATAATGAACGTATTCCTGAAGGAGAAGATTAATCCGTTGGTAGGGTCAGCCGGGATTGCTTCTGTTCCTATCGCGGCCAGAGTAGCGCATGTGGTCGCTCTTAAGGAAAACCCCTATAATTTCCTCATCATGCATGCTATGGGGCCTAATTTAGCGGGCGTATTCGGTACGGCCATTTCGGGTGGAATTCTCTTAGCCTTGATTACGCATTAACAAAGGGGAGACGGAAGGTATGAATACGTTTGCTTTTTTACTAGCCCTTGTAGTTACGGTAGGCTATTATTTTTACACCATAAAAAAAGAACGGGCAAAGAAAGCGGTAAGCCTGAATGAAAAACACTGCGGAAAGGGCTAGGACCGGGAGGAAAAAGTATGGTTATTATTTTAATTTTGCTGATTGCCGGTATTGTGGGAGTCTACTGCTATAACCGCAGGCAGGCAAATACGGCAAAGGATACAAGTGCGGTGCTTGGGCAGCCTGAGAGACCCGCCGATGTGGATGATGACCGGATTGATGAAGAGGTCTTTGCGGTTATCATGGCGGCTGTTGCCGAATTTGAAGGAACAGACGGTTTTCAGGTACTTTCGATAAAACCGGGAGGCAGTCACTGGCGTATCGCCGGTCGTCTCGATTTGATCAATAGCCGAAAATAAGAGTGAATTCGGGTAGTTCAGGGGAGGAGTATTCATGGCAACTTCGTACACGATTACGGTAAATAATAAAGCCTATGATGTCACTGTTGAGAAAAAAGGCGTAAGTACGCCGGTCAGACCTGTTATCACCGAGAATGCGGTAAGCCATAGTGAAGTGGCGGCGGCAAAGATGGCGCCGAGCGTACCTAAGGCACCGGCGGCAAGTAGTTCGCCAAACCAAATCATTGCGCCGATGCCTGGAAAGGTCATTGCGGTTAAAGTGGCAAATGGGGACGCGGTTAAAAAAGGCCAGGAGATCATGGTTGTGGAAGCCATGAAAATGCATAATCCCATTTTAGCGCCTGGTGATGGGGTGGTAGCCAACCTTTATGTCAAAGAAGGCGATCCCATTCAAACCGGGCAAACCTTAGTGGAAATCAAAGTATAAAGATTTACCGGTGCTGTTTTAGCGAAAAACTAAAAGGCACGAAGGGGGAAACACCTGAATGAATAGTGTTAATGTGAAGAGTCTGATTGACGAAGGTCCGTTAAAAAGCTTTCATTTACAAGTATTCCTTTGCTGTTTAGTGTCTCTTTCGTTTGACGGATACGACCTTGTGGTTTACGGGGCAACCATTCCCCTCCTGCTCAGTGCGTGGAGTATGTCCCCAGCCTATGCCGGGTTTATAGCCAGCTGCGGATTCGGTGCTGCCGTTGTTGGCGCTATTATCGGGGGCGCGCTGGGAGATAAATGGGGAAGAAAGAAAACTATCATTTCTTCGGTAGTCATTTTCTCTGTGGGTACGTTTGCCTGTGCCGTGGCTAATGGGCCGGTCTGGTTTGCCGTTGCCCGCCTTGTTTCGGGAGTTGGCATGGGAATGACCTTACAAAATGAGGTTGCCCTGATATCTGAATATTTCCCGCATAAATACCGCCAGGCAGGAGTAGCAACGGTGGCTACCGGTATGCAGATCGGTGGTATCATGTCGGCGCTCGCGGCTTTGTGGCTGCTGGCTCCGTATGGCTGGCCTTCCGTTTACTATTTCGGTTCCCTGGCTATTTTTGCTGTTCCACTGCTTTTAAAGTATATGCCAGAAGCTCCTTGGCTGCTTGTCGGCAAGAATAAGGTGCAAGAGATCAGACGGGTATTGGGCAGAGTTCGCCCGGACGTTGATGTGCCGGAGGAAGCAAGCTTCGTCTATCCCAAGGCACAAGAAAAGTCTTCGCTTAAGCAGGTATTTGCTGAAAAGCGGGCGGTAAGCACCGTACTATTCTGGATTGTGTATTTCATGAACGTCTTTGTCATTTACGGAACCAACACCTGGATACCTAAGCTGATGATGGATGCCGGGCATGGACTGGGGGCCAGTTTGGTTATATATATGGCGTTGTTTATCGGGGCGGGACTAGCTAGTCCGGTAGTTGGTTACATAGCGGATAGGATAGGGGCTAAAAAAGTATCCATATGCCTTTACGGGATCGCTTTTATATCTATACTGCTGTTATGTGTGCCGATGAATTTCTATCTCACCATTCTTATTGTGGCTGTATCCGGAGCCTGTACCATGGGTACACAAAATTTAACCCATGCCTATATTACGCAATACTTTCCGCCGGTTGTGAAATCAACTATGATGGGGTGGGGCTTGGCGGTTGGCCGTACCGGAGGGTTACTAGGGCCGCTTGTGGGAGGTATTTTGTTATCCTATAAAGCTACGCTTTTTCAAAGTTTTCTGGCTTTTGCTGTTCCTTGTCTCATATCGGCGCTAGCCGTGGCTCTTATTCAGGAACAGTATGGCTACAATACTCGGGGGCGGTCAGACACGCCGGTCCATCCTAATATTCCGCTGTAGAATGATAAAGCAGGCAGGCTGTTTGCCGAATAAGGCTAAATAGGGATACAAAATAAAAACCTAGGATAGGTGAGGCTAACCCTGAAGGAGGATTGGCTTGACCTATCCTAGGTTTTTTACCTAATTCCACGAAATGTAATGGGAAAATAAAAGCTACCGAAGGGAATTACATGAACAAGGAGTTTTCAAAATTAAGGTGAATAGAGTAAAAAGTTTCCAAATAATAATGTTCATTTGTCGCAATAAAGGAGATGGAATACATGCCAATGAGGTTGCTTCGATTGGTTTTGTTTGTACTTGTTATTTTGTGTGGGTTTATCCCCGAGACTTCTTATGCTGCTGAGGGTAATCAGAGTCGTCAGGATACCAGTCACTTTAAAGTCGATTTCTCAAATTTTAGAGATGGCAATCAAGGGGAATTAGATAGGGCTGCTGAAAAAGAATTTAAAAGAGCGGATGATACATTAAATGACATCTATAACAAGGTGCTGCTTAAACACAAGAATGATCAGGAATTTATTGATAAATTTATCAATGCTGAACTGGCGTGGATAAAATTTAGAGATGCTGAGCTGGAAGCCATCTATCCGTCAGAGGATAAACAAAGGTATGGCAGTGTTTATCCCATGGCATACTTTATTGAAAAAGCCAATTTAACCTGGGATAGAGTTAAACAACTAAATGTATGGTTAGAAGGGTTACCGGAAGGGGTAGTTGGTGCAGGCAGCCGCTAAGGTATGCTCTAATACTTTGGCAGAAGTAGCAGCACCACGAGTTGTCAAGGAAATTACATTCGTTATCCTTTGATAACCATCTAACACAATTAATTCAATCTCTGAACATAAATATTGAAGTGGGACTGCCTCGATTTATTAGACAGTAAGTTAAGCCACTTTACTGATGATTTCGAATGATAGCGGAGAATTGTATCCGATGGTCGAATGAAGGCGCTGACGGTTAGAGAAAATCTCAATATATTCAAATATGGCAGTCTGAGCCATCCGTTTGGAAGAGTAGCCCTTCCGGGCAGTAGTTCTTCCTTCATTGCACCGAAGAATGATTCCGCCACGGAATTGTCCCAACAGTTGCCTTTCCTGCTCATGGAACACAGAAAATGATTGTCTGAAAGTATCTTTTGATATGATTCACGAATCAAAGAATATCCTGAGAGTCGTATTATTATCAAGATACTCTTTGGCGTACACTTTGGCGTAAATGGGCATCTTTAATAGCAATTGCTATAAAGAGTCCTATTAATACAAGAAATCCCCCAATTATATGGTGCATGGCAAATGATTCATTTAAAATTATCACGGCAAATATTGCTGTAAGTATTGGTTGAACCAGTGTGAATATCGAAACTTTTGACGAGTCGATATAGCCAAGAGAAAAATTAATTAAAAAGTATCCTCCAACTTGGGTAATTAAACCTAGACATAATAGGTAAATCCAGGATATAGACGAAAATCCATACAATTCATTTTTTGTAATAATACAGCAAATGAATAATGTTACGACAGAACCTAAAAAAGTAAAAAATACAACCTGCAGAGTACTATTTTTAAGTCGTACTTGTTTCACCGATAAAACATATAAAGCTAAAAATATACTTGCAATAATGGAAAATATAAAACCTCTGTCGACTTTCATTTCAACAATATTACTAATTCCAATTAACACGGCTATTCCAAGCATGGCTATACCATTGCCGATCCAGTGGAAATGATTTAGTTTTTCCTTGAATAAGAGCATAGCCCCTATACCTACCCATATAGAGGAAAGATTTACAATCAATGTAGGAAATGTAGCATTAGAAATTATAACTGCTGTGTTCCAAAAGACCAGTTCAAAAGCAAAAAACATTCCGCCTAATAAACAAATACAAATTCCTTTATAACTCATGTTCTTATTCTTTGTTCTAATATAAAAAGGCAGTATAAATATTATGGCAAAAAATATTCTGTAAAAAGCTGAAGAGATTCCATTGACATGAGCTTCTTTTACGAAAATTGCAGATACTGATATACATACTATTCCCAAGAATAATATTATCCAAGGGGCTTTCCTAACCGATTCAACGCTCATATTCACCCAACCATTTCCTATAGATTTCCTATACAAGATAAAATTAATATACTATAATGGATTGCGTTATTTGTTCTTACTATTTATTGTAACGGCGACTTGAAAATTTTTATTGTACTATCTTGGCATTAGTTCACGAAAAAGCTTATATATAGTTAAATGTAAGGTGTGGATTTCTTGAGCAATGAAAAAGTATCATTAGCCCCTGAAAAACGGCAGATTCGTTTCATGCGAGTCAAAGATTTGCCTAGCGTTGAATTATATCAAGGGATTGAAGTAACGCAACTAACCTCGCGCCACGTGCATTTTGTCTTCGCCCTCACAATAGGAGAAGCAGGAGTCGGAATACATCAAACAACCAAGGGGAATTTTGTCGTTACTCCTGGTAACATTATCCTGACAAATTACGGCGAATCACATAGTAGTGAAACACCTGCCGGTTTTAAATTCTCCAGCCGTACTATCC
>Ga0316604_10000798_pt1 | contig 33120 bp, 28 predicted proteins | sample OWC_soil_day20_C_FD_207650 | JGI IMG/M metagenome (GOLD analysis project Ga0316604, IMG submission 207650) | Wetland soil microbial communities from Old Woman Creek delta, Ohio, United States - OWC_soil_day20_CT | ecosystem: Environmental > Terrestrial > Soil > Wetlands | place: USA: Ohio... | reverse complement strand
CTGAATAAGGCAGAGAAGAAAAGCTGGGCGGATCGCCAGGTTTACGAACAGGCCAAAGCGGATTATCTTTCCTGGCTGGACAGTCGGCTCAGTTATGCCAAGCAAATTCATATCGATCAGGACAGCTTTCTGGAAGAACTCTGAAGCGCAAGAGAGGGAGCGGCAAGAACTGACGCTACGCCTGGAGTATAAGAGGGTATACAATCGCCTGAAAACGCGCCGGGCGCGGGGCAAGCTCTCCACCGAAGACTGGAACGCCACCGTCGCCCTGGCGCTTTGGTATAAGGACAAAGCCGAGGCGGGGGGAAATTCCGACTTTGAGCTAAATGAGATTTACGATAAGATGTAGGCGCGGCTCTTGACAATTTCCTTCGGCAGAGCTCTACTACACCACAACGGCGTTTTCCCAGCCAATAAAACGAGAAGAGCCAAAGATATGTATAATTTTAAAGCAGAGTTGATCGGCAACCTGAAACCCGCGAGTATGCGGCATTCTTTTGAAGCGTTCATTATGCAGGCCAAGGATGTCCGGCAACAGCTTGGTGAACAAAAAGCCCTGCTGGACCGGTATCTGTCCTGCCTTCTAGAGTCAGCCAGTCATGCGTTTGCAGATACCGCTTCTGAGGATGGCTCTGAAGCAGCGCGGATGCTCGGCTTCATTTGCGCAGACATAGTGATTGAAAAAGGCAAGTATAGGAGGCACCCTTTTTACCAGTGCGCCAAGTCGTATATCGAGTCCCACCCGATTAATTGTGAGGATACGTCCATAAAGGGCACCCTTTATACGATTGCGCTGACCCACGATTATCTCGAAGCAGAGTGTGAAAAATTGCTTAAGGCACAGGATGGCTGGATAGCCCGCACCCTTACGCACACTGACCTGACCGCGCTTTATAGCCAGATCTGCAACGTCATCGGCGATGAGGCTGGCATGAAGAATCTGGATCGGCTGTTCCGTGAGCGGTTTCTGATTGCAACATCATTGGAATGCTTTTTGCACGGTATGTCCAGCACTCTGATGTACGTGCTCACAAACAAAGACAGCGAAACTTCAAAACAGGTGTTTCAGCTTTTGCTGGACGATGCCTGAGATGTCCGGGCATGTTAAAGTTCCAATCTTGTTGGACATCGGGCCAACACCGCGATTTCAGTCCCGCAGGTAAGAATACCACCCCCGACTGGAAAAGGGCACACGGGCGGCAACAGTGCCGTCAAACGGCACCAAAAAGGTTCATTAAAAATGACGGGTATCCTGTTCGGTTTGATCATGGAACTGATATCCGCCGTAGCTGTTTATTTGATTTGAGAGCGTCCATGCCAGCCGGAAACCCTGAATGAAACTGTCGAGGGAAACGGCGTTTGCGATCAAGTCCTTATCGTCAATGATGCGCAGTACCAGCTTTCGATCCTGCTTTTTCAGCCGTTTGATAAGTGTCTGATGGTTCGCTTCGATCCGCTTTTCCTCCGGTGTATTTCGGGGGAAGGTGTAAAAGTGATCGTATATCGCTTGCAGTATGTCGTTCATGCGCGTCGCCTCCTGTCAGCAACACACACTACCATAACCGCCGGTTGAAAGCTACTACTTTTTTCATATTCCAACACGAGGCACAGACCGGAGCAATTCGGTCTGTGTTTTTCTTTGCCGATCAAAAAACGACTGTCTCAGTCGATATCGACCAGACAGCCGTCTTCCTCATTCATAATCTCAATGACAATCCTCGCCCCTAATCGAAAGCCGTTGATAAAGCTCTCCACCGCTGTGACCCCGTTGACCTCGCTTTGGGCGTTCACAAGATCGAGAAACAGCTTCTTTTCCTGCCCTTCGAGCAAGCTGGTTAGCTTTTCCTCGTTCTCTGAAAGCACATGCATTGCCTTGTCGAATTGGGTATCCCTGATAAACTGCTTATCATTGGGTCTGATGTTGCCGTAATAGAGTTCCTCCAGCATCCTACGCATTGTGCGTCGCCTCCTTAGTGATACACAATACCCCAATCCGAGGCGGAAAACTATATGGCAAATGAAACAAAAGCAGAGAAAACAAACGACCTTGAGGTATACATAAAGGGTTTTTTTCTCCTATTTATTGTTTATATGCGGTATTTGAAGTATAATATAGGCAAATTATGTAAGATACAAACAAGATTCGCAGTGTGTTCTCACTATAATGCGAAGCCAACTCAGATTTATATAAAGTAAATAATCCGAAGTTTTGGAAACTTGCGATTATAGCAATGGGAACTTGCATCTGTTTTTGATAGCAGAATGTATCTACTTTGTAAATGAGCTTGTTATTAGAGTATAGAGGGTGTGAGAATTTTATGGCAGAAAACAATCAATTTATCAAATCCGATATCGGGGCTCAGGCTGCCTGGAAAGGTTTTTCCTCTCAAACGCTTTATATTGCATCGAGAATTGTTTCAGATACCCAAGATAATTTCTTTTATCCAGAAGATGTTGAGGATTTGGTTATAAAAAATAAAGACAAAGTAGTGGAGGCAGTCCAAATCAAAAATGTGTCCGCTCCCCTTACAGTTTCACATCTTTCTTCTACGAAATCTTCTCTTTCTGGTGAAGGCTTTTTTAATAGAGTTTGTAGCTTACATGCACAATACCCTGAATTCAATATAGTTAAAGTAGTGTATTTTGCTTCGTTGGGCGATGAACTTAAGGGAATTTCCAAAGGTGACAAATTTTGTTGTGAATCTTTGAAAGAAAAACTTATCAAAAATCATAAGCTGACTGCAAATGATGCGGAGTGGCTTGTTTTGGCATTGGTTTTTGAGAAAGTAGACATTTTAACACTGGAGCAAACTATTTATTCACAAGTTAAAGAGTATGTTGAAACTATGGCTGCTCCCGAAATAGCAAAATCATTATTGATTCAGCATGTTTCAGAGTTGTCGAAATCAAAGGGATTTATCAGCAAAACAACTTGGAAAGAGCAAATCCACAGCATTGGTACAGACATTGCATCGATTGATGGTTATTTTAAAGAATACAACAAATCTTTAGTTAGATTAAGCGAGTTAGGGACCGGAAAAAGTAAAGACCAATTGAGGAATGAATTTAATCAAGGCATTTCTACGAACCCTGACCATATTCGTTATGAAATTGATTTCAGAAGAGAACAGTGGTTAAATGCTATTGCTACCTCAATGAAAGAAACAAACATTGTGATCGTCAAAGGTGTTTCTGGCCAAGGTAAAACAGCGATTTGTTATAGATATTTGATTGAAAACCATCCTGAGGAATTAGTGTTTTGTGTTCGACATATTGCTTCGGAGCAGCAAGCAGAAAACTTAGTTGCAGCGTTAAGTGGAATTGCTAAACACACGCAAAAATTAGTTGTGTATATCGATGTAAATCCCGGTGAAACAAAGTGGGGTTTATTAATGCAAGAAATGAGCATGAGAAAAATCAATATTCCTTTATTGATTTCAATAAGAGAAGAAGATTTTAATCTGACCCCAATTAATGGTAGCATGTTTGCTTATCAGTTAATTGAAGTGCAATTAACTGAATCTGAAGCAAAATTAATTTATGATCACAGCACAGCGGTGATGCCTCATAATAAGCATAGAACATTTGAGGAATCTTGGATATCCTTCGGTGGTAAAGGTCCTTTGATTGAGTTCACTTATTTTTTAACGAATAATCAAACATTAACAGAGCGTCTGAAGGGGCAAATCAATAATTTGCTTTTAGAAAAAGCCCCTGATTCATGGTTTGATATATTAAAAGTCGTTAGCCTTGCCGGGAAAATTGGTGGCGCAGTATCTGTAAGCAAGTTAAAAATAATTGTTAAATGCGATAATTTCATGTCAGCCATACAGCGTTTTAAGGATGAATATCTTATTAGAGAAATATCGGACGACACCTATATTGAAGCCCTTCATCCTATCCGTGCAACAATATTAAGCGAAGTATTAAAATCATTAACTAATGATGAACCAATAAATGACTTGTTGAATTGCATTGGATGTATTAATGGACACAATTTGCAATATTTATTAATGGATTATTTTACAGAAAATTCATATAACAAACAGATAGTTAAAGATATAACTCTTGTAGTTCAAAAAGATTGGGCTTCGTTTGCTGGGACAGTTAAGGCAATGTTATGGCTCGATGTTAAAAGGTATTATGAGGGTAATGCTCAAGTAATTGCTGATTTAATTGAAGGAAAAGGTAAAGGTTGGCTGTGCCTGATGCCAATTGATATTTCTGGTTTAATTAGACCAGATGAATTTGTATTTGAAAATCTTATAAAAGATGATTCTTTTCCTGGAATTGATAAAGGTGCACTCCTCCATGATATTGAGGATTTAAGAGCATCCCTGTCTTCGCTTAGCATTGATTTTGAGGCAAGCGATACATTTATTTTAACTGCTACTATACCCACATCCGACATCAAAAATGACGATGACTGCGATGCCCTTGGTTATAAAGAAATCGAACATTAGCTGAAATCAAACTAAATGAAAATTCTTGGAACATTTTGTTACGTTCAGATTTTCAAGTTTGTGCAAATGCCACACGTGGGATATTTGAGCATGAATTACTGAGAGACTATTATGAAAAATTAAAAAATAGTCTGCTTGATAGATTCTTAGCAAACTACTGTGCAATTATCTACTCCGAATCCGAAAATGATGTTGTATGTAAATTTGTACCTCCAGTTTTTGCTGATAAAGGTGATGCTTCGGCATCAAAAAATTTCAATCAATACTGGAGAATTAAAGCACTCAATATTTTGCAGCAAATATTCCCAACCAAAGAATTTATAGAAGTTGAGTTGCTTGGGGTAGATTTACTATCAGATTTAGCAATTGAACAGATGGATTATAAGGTACGCATTCCTAAATCAAATCGTAATGACTCTTGGATTACTGAAATAAATTCATGGTTTATTTCAAGGGTTAATTATGAATATAGGCCTTCATCTTGGAATGAATATGTGGAAAAGATTGAGAAAATTAGAATAACATCAAACATTCTAATTTCCGATGCAATATCACTGGTGGATAACTTTTATAAGAAACAACATTGGAGTAAAGATCGTTGGGATAAGGTACATGATGGGATGGCGATCTTGTCTTCGTTAATTTCAAACGATTTATTATTACCGGTATCAGTAGTTGATAAGTATTGCTTGTATAGAGAAGATATGCAAAATGATATCGACAATGAAAACAATAAAATTGTGATTGCACCCCTGTTATACATAAAATATAAAAAGTTAAAAAAGGAGTTATCAAACGGTTATAGCTCTGTTGAGAACTTTTTTAAAAATTTTGCAGACGTGTTGCTCAGAAGAATAAAACACACTTCTTTAGAAGGTATTAACTTAAATTTGGGGCTACTAAATCTGTTTGAGTCGTTAAATTCAATTTCAAAAATGCAACTCGAATTTGATCAATTCTTCCAAAATTACCACTCATTAGAAGTTCGGTTTAACGAAGTTGAAATAGAAAACCTAAATATTATGCTGAATGTATGGCATCATGTTGTCGAAGTACCCCCTAAAGGCTATCAAATTGCGTATGATGCAAAACAAAAATACCGAAAGGCAATCAAGCTTGTTGAAAGTTTGCATAATATAAAAGCCATCAAAGATATTCCAGTTATACCGAACGGAAACAGACTGTTTTTCTTAAAAGAATTTGATGCAAATAATAGTGAACCGATTTCGGAATGTGATTTTATAGCCGAAACAATACATAAATGTTTTTTCAATAATGTTGACCAATTTTCAAGCGAAAAATGGCTTATCGATTCCGCCGGATATGAATTTATTTACATCCCATTGTATAATAATATACCCATCAATATTGGCCTTTCTATTTCGAGCTTGCGTGTATTTGCAAATCGGATATCCAATGCTTTGTTCCCGGCGATAATTGACAAATCAATTTATGAATGTTTGGGCGTTGATTATGCAATCATTGAGAAATGCATTTTGCTAAATTCTTCATTTGGCGCATTCAAATTGCTTATACATCAATACAATGAAATTGCGGCGTTTAATACCGGTGAGCATTGTCTGTATATAAACGGAATAAAAAATTATGTCCAAAGTTTTGTTGATGAAATGGGTAGCCAAGCCTCTAACATGGCAGAACAAATAGACATTTTAAATACATTAAGCGAAGTTGATGATAAAATTGTAATGGAATGTATTGCTGTAATATTAGACTGCATTAATAGAATGAATGACCTGTTTGATTTTGTGAAAGAATTTAAATCCATTGAGGAATTTGAAACCCTTGTACAAAACGCAAGTGGAGCACTTGCTATTCTTCAACCATACATTGTTAATAAAAATATAAATACAGCTCGCTAATATCATTTTATTTGATGCAAGACATCGACAAAAAAGTAATAATTGACGTACTAACATACAGAAAAAAGCTCGGAAAATCGTTGATTTTCCGAGCTTTTTAGCGTGGTGGAGATGACGCGGATCGAACGCGCGACCTTACGGATGCGAACCGTACGCTCTCGCAAAGTGGTCGGTTATATGCCCCGAAATCCCAAAGGGATAACGGGGCATATGGCTTGAAATTTAAGGAACCTTAAATTTGAAAACTTCGTGAAGAGGGGCGGAAATCACAAGGGAAAATTGCACCCCCGCCCCAAGGCATGGTTCTTCGCCTACATCCCTTTTCTCTTATCTCAACGGGGATCCTTTATTCTATGCTTGCATACAGTCCATATTTATTTCCACGATAATGTTTAAAAATAGTCCGCTGATATGTTCTGTATGTAATTTGTTCACTTATATTCATATTTTCGTTCCAGTTAAAAAAGCTGTCTTTAGGCTTGTTGCCCACCGTTGATTGCAGTTGCAGAAATTCACATATAATATCTCTCAAAACTTCGGACGGAAGAGAAACGTTACTTGGCTTTGTTGAGATAATCAATGTTTCTATTTTTGTTTTTAGATGAGCGGAAATATATGGGCAGTTATGGAAGATCAGAGCGTACCAATATTCCGTCTGTAACATGGGATCTTTTCCAGATATTCGTTCTAAATTCTCCTCTATAATTGACGATACGATAGTCTTTGTTTCTTCAAAAAATGATTCGCTGTACCTTGAGTACATTAAAATGGTTGCTAAGATGATGGGATTGTTGTCATTTTTCGCTTTTTCTACAAGAGTATTTTCGGTTTCTGAGTTAAGTAAAATATGAAAATCGATAAAGAGTGAGAACCAGTCGCACAAATCTGGAAGGTTGCCCTGGACGAAAATAAAGGAATATCTTTGAATAATATTTTGAAGCTGCTGGTTTTGCTTGCTGTTTTTATCATCAAATCGGAGTTCATCATTCATATATACCATCATAGAAATAAGTTTTCTTGTCTGATCGTATGAAGGACAAAAGGCATAGATGAATAGCGCCATATCAATAAGCAAAAAAGCTTTGCTGGTAGTTGTGCTTTTGAAAAGCCGATAACCGTCTTTCTTCTTGCTGATATTATTAAGCATCACAGAAAGCAAATATGACACGACAGTCCTTCGGTCATTGGGGAACTCTTTCATTAGGATTATAACTTCGTCTTTAGTTCTGTCTACAGAAATGTAATCAGTTTTTACAATAAATCTCTTTTCCTCATCAAGGCTTTCATATTCAGCCTTAGATAACGTGTAGAAAAAGTTTTCGAGTACATCTGCCAGCCTACGTGTCTTTTCAAGCCAACCCTTAGGCAAACAAGGCGTTTCACCCTTAACAAGTTTTAACTCATTTAAACGCAGAAGATAGTCACTGCTTATCTTTTTGTATGTATTTATGATACTGTCAATGTTCTCTTGAGAATTTGCAAACACAAAAACATCATCGACAAAGCGATATACCACATAATCTCTGCGGAATACAAGTTTCTCTTTTAATAACGATGTCTTAACGTTATCGTCAATAAATTGGAGAAGAATCTCTGCGATCATTCTTGAAAACTCTGGCCCTACTATAAGTCCGTTTGAAGAGAGCCCGTTTATATTTTGTAATATTCTGTCTATGGTAATGAACAAGTTGGAATTTTTCGCATCCTTGGAATCTGCGGTAATTCTCTCTATGGCCCATTTATATACATGAGAATAGACACTGTCAAAACAAGATTTATAATCCATTCTCGCATAGTACCTATATTGGAAATTACACATCCTCCAGACCCTTGAATCTGTGAAAGAATTTATGGATTCAAACGGTACAATTTTATAAAAATTCCCCATTTGTTGAATAGAACGTTTTTCGGCTATCCTGGCTTGTTTAGAAAAATAATGTGTTGCTCGATTAGAGCGAGTTTTATAAAATAAATCTGTACTTCTCTTATGGTATCGAATAGAAAAATGGTGATATTTCTCAAAAAAGTAGAGAATGTCTTTTTGATACAGCTCAATAAAGAGAAATAAATTTATCGCAGAAAATGGCTGAACAACACTCATTTCTCTAAAAGAATCGTTCCCTTTTAGAATATTATATTTCAATGGTGTGCTCGCCCAATTATTTTCAAATAGTTTCTTTTCACTCTGCGATTGAATTTCTTTTAACCGATTGATTATCGTAGTTAACTTCTTCTGATTTTCTTTTTCCATTAGGAAATTGTAAAGTGGACGGAATGAAAAAGATTCAGATAACTCTACGGGCAGCAGATCGGTTAAAATATAATCGAGCTTGTTTCGTTCAATTCCGCTCCAAGCCATTGATTTGTCTCTCCTTCTAAGGTATAATTGTACATGCAAGGGTGATCAACTTGCAGCGGGCTTGCCCGCACACATCATCGGCACATTGCCTGCATTCGTGCGACAGTGTGTTTAGAACATAACTACGGTAAATGTTCAGCGGAGCGGCAAGGGTAACCTTGCCGCTCTGTCTTTTAATACCCCACCTTGACCTTAATTAGATAATCCCTAATCAAGTTGCCATACCCTCTTCGTCTACCACTTGCATCTGTAGGACTGACCCCAACCTGTTTGCACAAGTCCTCTAACGAATCGATATTGTACCCGATTTTTTCAACCAACAACAGGGTTTTGTTAACTTTCATGTTGTGAAACAAATTGTATCCAGCTTTATCCATTGACCCTTTTATGAAAAATGGCAAGGGTATACCGGCTCATGTAAATCCATCTTCAACCATGTTCTTCAAAAAGGTTTCTGTATCAGGGTCAATTAAATCACTGCCTAATAAAAAACGTAATTCACCATAATTTGAAATAAGGCCTTTTGCTTTCCATACATTGCTCTTGTATTTTTTATTTCTGTACACGCTGCGAGAGCAAAATGCAGATATTCTATGTCGTAATAGCTCCAAATTATTATAGTCATGTGACGACGGATCGATATACGCTTTAATTATTTCATCAATTCGAGCGTTATTTTTATTCCGCTTTTCTTGTGTAATGCCATAAACAACCCTGCATTTACCCTTCTTTAAGCAAAATGTAAATTCATACCCCAAATAATTTACATGCATCGGAATATTAGATAGAATACGTCTTGATATGTAGCAAAATTTACCTTCGTTAAATTGTGTCCTGCATTTTATTGTAACAGCAATTCGTCTGTCGTGAAAAACCTCCTTAAGTGCTTCGTTAATTATATTTTTGAACTGTTGCTCGTCAATGTGTTCGTTAAATATGATAACGCTATCATCAATATATCGCTCATAAAAGATTACCCCTTTATCAGAGAGTTTCTGCTTAACAACCTCATCAAAATGCTTGGCGATAATTTCGCATATAACATTTGAGGTACTAAGACCTGCATATGCATATTTGGTTTGGTTTGTGTAGTTTTTGATTAATTCAGCCGAAGATCGTTCGGGCAAATTGCTTTTTAAGTATTTTTCAAAAACATACTCCGCTGAAATTGAGTTAAAATAGTCTTTGAAGTCAAACTTTATAATTGTAAAATCAGACATTTGTTTTGTTGCTCTAAGGACATCAAAAAGTGCCCTAACTGATTTGTTTCGATTAGGGTACTTTACCCTATGGGCTCTATCTATGATTTGTTTAATGCTTTGGCAGAGAATGCTTTCTGGTGAAAAATCATCTGAAAACATCTTTGCAAAACGCCTTTTCCCATTTTGATTTAAGATGATAGTATCCGACTTAGTAAAATCATAGCAAAACGCCTTTTCCCATTTTGATTTAAGATGATAGTATCCGACTTAGTAAAATCATATGTATGCCTATGAACAGAGTCCATGACATTATTGGCAATGGCTAAAATATCATCATTGCTTTTTTTATTCTCAGTATCCAAAGCGGCTTGATGCCTGACTGCTCTGAGAATTTCATCTTCAAGCCGCACACCGACTCCTCCTACCTACTATGGGCATTTTCCAAAAACCTCTACACCATTACAAGATGATGTTATATGCATATTATAGGATAAAATGCGGAATGCTTCAACAGAATTCCTGATATTTCTCCATAATATCCCTCACATCAGGTTACGTAAAATATAGAGTAGCTATTGAAACACTATTGTGGTATCCTGTGTCACTAACAGGAGGCAACGAAACATGAAAGATATATAGACGAGCTCTACAGCCAATATTGTCAAACCACTCCTGAGTTACACGCACAGCAAGAGATCGAAGAGAGCCACCAGCAGCTTATACGTAGCTTGGAAAAGCCCGAGCGCAAACTGGTGCTGCGAATCATTGACAACAAGGACTTGATTGCTGATGCCCGTGCCAGAGAAAGCTTTACCTGTGGATTTTGGCTGGCGTGGCGGCTATTCTCACAACTGCATACCTACGAAAGTGACCGTTCCCTTGAGAAAAATCTCAATGTGGACGGTCACTTTACTATGCAGAGAGAAGAGGTGAATGATGAAACGTAAGACCAAACGTCTGACTGCGGCCTACGGAGCCGCCGCAATGGTAGCCCTACCGGCAACGCTATCCACGCCAGAACTACAACCGATGTCCTCGGCAAAATCGCCCGAAATGTGTTCCGTGCGCAAATTAACCCGAGGGACTGGGGATGTACCACCTCCCAGTCCACAGAGCGCCCTTGCGGCGCAAGAGCCACTCAAAGCCAGCACTCAGGAGCCACCATTTTCTGAGAGCGATTCCATACCCGACGGTACAGAACCGTCTACGGAAATATTAACGGGACAGGAAATAGAGCCGGTCTCCGTGGTATCAACTCCGTCGCTGGCTGTACCAGCCATATCCTCTTCTGAACCGCAAATGGGCGAAACCCGCGTTGTGGACGGGCAAAAGTAGGTCTATTTCCCCGGATTTGGATGGATAGAGGATAGGGATGAGCCTAAATCATGGTCTTTTTGTGGCGCACCCGACCGCCATGCGGCGCGCATCATTTTCCTAACCCATTTCCAAACGCCAAGCTCTCCGTCCAGGCAGACATCCCGCAGCCTGGCGAGGGCTTTTTCTTTTGCCTTCAGCACCGCGCTTTCGCTCATCTGGAAGGTAAACGCAAGCTCTTCCGGCAGCTGTTCCTCGTAACCGAACACGCCATAAAGCCCGCCGAGGATTTCTTTGTCCTTAAAGGAACATTGCTCAAACTCACTTCTGAGAAGCTGCAGATAGATTTTAGCGAAAACGGCGTGTTCCACATCGATTGCGGAAGCCGGATCGAACGACCACTCGTCGCCGTCCTCATCCTCAAAGGCTTCGTCCAGAGAAGCAAAAGAGAGGCCCCTCTCCTCAATCTGTTTTTTGAAACCCCGTTTTGAAAATGATATAGGAAAAAGGTTTTACTCCAGCTCCCGCCGCATCGCTCCGAGGATGAACGGGTACAGATATGTAGTAACAGAAGCCCCACTATCTGGGCGGTAGTCCTCCGCCTGTTCCAGAACGGCGAGCCTGCCACAGGAGATCAAATCCTCCCGCAGTCCGGGGCATTCAAAGCTGAAGCACAGCTTATCCGCACAGCTTTGAATCAAGCCCTCGCAGCTGCCTAATATTTCTTCCATGCCGCCCCACCTCCTTTTAAAGCAGAAGCTTACCGTCCGCCCTTTCTGGTAATATGCAGAGCTTGGTACAGTGCCTCCTTATCCATCTGGCTCTCAGCTTCCCGGTCTGAGATCCGTCCCGCCTTTGCAATGTCCCGGATGTCCGCGAGGGCGTGTTTTGCCGCCCTCCACTCTTCCTCCGTGATCCGGCCCCGGCTTTTGTCCGCCGTTATCCTTTGATATGCCTTGTCATAGCCGTGGAGCACCGGGTTGCCCTCGGCTTTTTGCTTGGCTATATTCTTCGCGCCCTGCTGGCGGCAGGTGCGTTTGGGGTTGTCCGCGAGCGGACGGTCGCAGTAGATGGTTTTGTAGCCCTGTGTCAGCAGGAAAAAGCGCCTGCAGTTCTGGCAGCGCCGGATGACGTGTCCCGCCATGACCGCTTTCATGAAATCTATCTTCAGAAAGCCCTGCAGGGTCTCGCTGGAGTACACCTCGTAGACCGCGTAATTGTCCGGATTGCCGGGAACCTCCATAGGGATGAAGCGGACCTCGATGTTGTCGAACAACGAGAACGAATGCATCGGGTTGTGGAAAAAAGTCACCATCATCTTGTCCAGATGGGGATCGGTGTAAAAATCATAGAGCGCGGCGGCATAATTCTCTGGGTCGAGCTTTTTCAAGTGCATCAGGAAACGATCAATGAACCGGAACATGGTCTGGTTGAAGGCGTAGATGTCGCCGACAATCTCGCGGAATTTATCTGCGTCCCACCGAACGCCTTCCGCCGCGAGCAATTGAAACAGCCGTCTCTCTTTCAGCAGCGCGTAAATTCCCTCCATTACTTCCTGATCCTTGCCCTCCCCGAGGTTCTCCGTAAGGGCGTAAAGCCGGTCAAATTCCTCCGGCATAATGTTCAGAATGTCCGCCGTCAGCTCTCCGAGCGGAAAGGATTGCCCCGCCACGTCAATACGGCTTCCCTGTATACGAAAAGCGATTTTGTCAAACATACCGCGCACCTCAATTGTATAGGATTGAGTTTTGAACGTTAACCCCTTTTTCTGGATTTCTCCAAAATGTTCCACAACCATATTGTAAGGGATTATAATTCAAAAATCAATCCCAACGATAAGGAGGTTTGACATGGGAAAAGAAACGCTGCGGCTCATATCCATGAGCGATATTCAGGCGGAGGAGGTGAAGTGGCTCTGGTACCCGTACCTTCCGCGAGGAAAGATTACGATTGTGCAGGGTGATCCCGGCGAAGGAAAAACGACCTTTGTCCTTTCGCTGGTGGCTCTACTCACAACTGGGCAACCCCTACCGGAAAACGATTCGGCGCTGCCGCCCATGAATGTCATCTACCAGACGGCGGAGGACGGGCTTGCAGACACCATCAAGCCGCGCCTGACGGTGGCGGGCGCGGACTGCTCACGTGTACTGGTCATCGACGAAAGCCGGAAGGAACTGACACTTCGGGATGAGCGTCTGGAGCAGGCCGTCAAAGAAACTGGCGCGGGGCTTATCGTACTCGACCCGCTGCAGGCGTATCTTGGCGACGGCGTGGACATGCACAGGGCGAACGAGGTGCGGCCCGTCTTCAAAAAGCTGTGCGCCATGGCGGAGCACACCGGCTGCGCGGTTGTTTTAATTGGCCACATGAATAAAATGCAGGGAGCCAAGTCCTCTTACCGGGGACTTGGCTCCATCGATTTTCAGGCAGCGGCGCGAAGCGTTCTTCTTGTGGGGCGGCTCCGCGACGAACCCAATATCCGTGTTGTCGCCCACGACAAAAGCAGCCTTGCGCCGGTGGGACGGTCGATATCTTTCGAGCTGAATCCGGAGACGGGCTTTCGGTGGAAGGGGTACTGCGAAACCACGGTGGACGAACTGCTCTCCGGCAGCGGTTTCACTCAAACTAAAACCATGCTGATGGAAAACGAATTGCGCCTAATACTGAAGAACGGCCCCGTGCCCGCTGAGGACATTCTGCGGCGGGCCTCGGAGCTCGGTATATCGGAGCGCACAATCAAAATTGCCAAGCAAAATATGGGGATCACTTCTGTCAGGCAGGGAAACCAATGGTTCGTCGTGCTGCCGGAAAATCAAGAGGGTAAGGGGGCAATCTCCTAAGAACATTGCCCCCTTGCCTTCTTCCTTTTCTAAAAACAGCAAAACCATGCTGCTTCGTATTCAGACACCGTCGGTCTCCGGCATGTCATTCAAAAAGAGCTGGAACATCTGACGGCTGGTTTCATGGTCGCGGTCGGCCAGCCTGTAAAGCAGATCGTTGGTAAGCCCCTGCATGAATACCACCGTGGGCGGCGCGATCAGGAACCGCTGCTTGAGCTGCCGGTTGAGTTCCTCCATCATGGACTCGCCGGCAAGATCGGAAATCTGCTCATAGAGCTCACGCATGCGGATCTCGTCGACCACCCCGTCGAGCCTGTGCACCTGCTCCTCCTGAAAGCGGGCGGCGGCCTCCGCCAGCAGCTCGTCCGCCAGCGGGAGCAGGAGCTGGCACAGCCGTGTGTACCGTTCCTGAAAACACAATTCATCCGAATGTTCCTCGTAAGCTTTCCGCATGCGCGGGTAAAGCGGATGGTCTTTTTTCGCATCCGTACCGTCTATCAGGCTGAACATGATTGTCTGGAATTCCCCGCCCGCCAGATATCCATCGTCCGCAGCCTCAAATGCCAGCGTATTTGCCGCGCCCTTGAAAAAGAGCGAAAGATAGCAGTCCAGCAGATACCCTTGTTTCCCCAGCCGGAGCCGTATTTGTTTGGCCAGCTGAAAAGTTGCTAATAGGGAGCCTTCCTCACTTTCAGCATCGGGGCCACTGAAGAAACTGTCCCTGTGTTCAAAGATGTTCATTCAAGCCTCTCCTTTCGCAGATAGTCGGAGGAATTCCTGAAGGGCCTCCGCCGTTGGTATGTAAACTCTCGAAAGGAAGGTTGTCAAGTAATCTTTTGGCGGGAACGGAAGTATTCCAAGTTGGCTCAACTTCCGAAGCGAGGTATGAACAGGGCTGGTTAAATGTTCCCTGTTAGCTCAACTTCTCAGCAGGTCAAACAAATCCAAAGGAAATCCGGATTGCGCCTTAAAGCAGTGCAAAACCGACGATTCCAACCGGAGCGCCGCACGTTGCCGCCTGTTCGCCTCTGTATCCGCTTTTCTGTCGGAGACAGGGAGTTTTACCGGAAGGCCCAGGTAAACGGCACGCAGGCGGTTTGTAAGCCGAAACCCCCACTAGAAGTGCACGTCATGGAAAACGCTTTCATGGCGCATTTTTATTCTCTGCCTATGGATGCGTACGAGGCTGGTGGTACGGAAGCTCACCCTTTGGGTGAGGCAAGCAAAGCGTCCGGCTATACGCCGGTCGCATTAGGCGGGGCGCTGCCCCACACCCCGGTAATACGAAAGGAGACGCTATGAAAAAAATGAAGGATAAAACTTACGCGTTCAGAGTCAGCTCCGCTGACCTCAAAAAGATAAAGGCGCAGGCAAAACGGGCAAAGTTGACCGTTACCGATTATCTTATCTCCTGTGCGTTAGGTAAGGAAATTACCGTTATTGACGGATTGGATGGTGTGCTTTCCGAGTTGAAAGCACAAGGGCGCAACCTCAATCAACTCGTGATTCTGTCTCATATGGGCAAGAACTACCCGTCTCAAATCGATAAGCTCACCGATGTCTATGGTGATATCTTTAAGGAAATCAGAAAACTGTTGGAGGTGGTCTAATGGCAACCCTTACAAGAGTAAAGGTGAAAAAGCAATCCTGCGGACGGATGCTGGGCGCGCTCGCCTATGTATTGCAGCAGTACAAGGTTGGCTTCGACGGTGGAAGAGTGGAGAGCGGCGTCAATTGTCTGCCCTACACCAGCTACCTTGAAATGATGGCAACCAAGGAAAAATTCAAGAAAACCGGCGATGTTTGTTTCTATCATTTCGTCCAGTCCTTCTCCAACAAGGAGAAAATTACGCCGTGGCAGGCCAACGAGGCAGCCCGAGAGCTTGCTGAAAAATTATTTCCCGACTACGAATGTGTGGTGGCAACCCACAACGACACCGATAATATCCACTCCCACATTATCGTAAATTCGGTCAGCTTCCAAAATGGTAGAAAGCTTCATTTGGCACCCACCTCAATCCAAGAAATGCGGCATGTCAATGATGAAATCTGTATGCGGCACGGATTTTCCGTGCTGGAACCCTACGATGGCAGAAAGAAAAAGCGTAGGATGACACCCGGCGAATACCGTGCCGCCGAGCGGGGCGAAAGCTGGAAGCTGCGGCTCATCAAGGCAATTGAGGAAGCGCTTCTCTACTCCACCGACAGGGAAAGCTTTATCCAGAACATGGAGTACGAGGGCTACGAGGTTCGCTGGGATGACCACAAGTATATTCTGTTCACCACTCCCGAGGGCAAGAGCTGTCGCGACCGAACACTCCATGATGAAACCTATCTCAAGGAAAATTTAGAAAAGCTGTTTGCCTACAGACAGGCGACCGGCTTTGTTCCACTCACGCCGGAGCCGCCCGAGGGCTGGCTGGGACAATTGGAACAGGCGGGTTATTTTGCGGAAAACATTATTTTACTGGGCAAAAACCTTGAAGGGGTTTCAAGCGCGCCAGCACCCATTACCCCTCAGATCTGGTCGGAAAGCAAGCAAAAGCAGCGGGAAGCTCTCAAAAAGCTGGCACAGGGACATAAGCTCCAGAGTGAGCCAGAGCAGGAATTTGTACAGACGATACGGTTTTAGAAAGGGAAAAACATGAATAGAGATCAAACAAGCATGAACATCCATGGTCACAAGATCACCTTTGCCTTTAGCCATACAAAGGAGACGAATCAAATCCCCACCGAGGTAACGTGGATACTGTTGGGTTATGAGCCGCTGGACTCACCACAAACGATCAAACCGTTGGAGAACCAGGATAAACCGCCGCGAACAAAATTCGGCTAACGGCTTTTGCTGATAGACTTGGCCGATTGGTTGTGGGATAATAGTGTTGGCGAAAGCCGTATGGCACCTTGAAAATTTCATATGTTTCAAGCCATATGCACCGTTATCCCACAACCATTTTTGAAAGGAAACGATGCATATGAACGAACAAAAAAGAGTATGTTGTCTCTACCGTGTGTCAACGCTGGGACAGGTGGAAAAAGATGATATTCCCATGCAGAAGCAGTGCTGCCATGAGTTCTGCGCGAAAAACGGATGGACGATCGTCAAGGAGTTTTCCGAAAAAGGTGTTTCCGGCTTCAAGGTGTCCGCCAAGGATCGGGACGCCATCCAGGAGATTCAGCGGGAAGCCCTAAAGGGCAGCTTTGATATTCTGCTGGTGTTTATGTTCGACCGCCTCGGCCGCCGGGATGATGAAACGCCCTTTGTGGTGGAATGGTTTGCCAAGAATGGTGTGGAGGTCTGGAGTACGGTGGAGGGACAGCAGCGGTTTGACAGCCATGTAGACAAGCTGATGAATTACCTCCGCTACTGGCAGGCCTCCGGCGAGAGTGAGAAAACCTCGGTACGCACCAAGACCCGGCTGGGCCAGATCGTGCAGGAGGGGCGCTTTCGAGGCGGCACGCCACCCTACGGCTACCGTTTGGAAAAGCAGGGACGCATAAGCAAAAAGAACCGTGAGGTCAACGAAATCCTGCTGGATGAAAACGAGGCGGCGGTGGTGCGGCTCATCTTTGATAAATACGTCAACGAGGGCTATGGAGCCCAGCGGCTCAGCCGTATGCTATTTGAGGAAGGCCACCGTAACCGCAAGGGCACGAACTTTGCCAACACCACCATCATCAAGATGCTCAAAAATGTCATGTATACCGGTGTGATGCGCAGCGGCGAAACATTAAGCGAGGTTTTCCCGCACTTGCAGATCATCACCCCTGCGCTGTTTGAGCGGGCACAGGCTATCATGGAAGGGCGCACCCAAAAGCACAGCGACGTACCGTTCAACTCCAAGGGGCAGTCCCTGCTATCCGGTCTTGTCTACTGTGCCCACTGCGGCAGCAAGCTGGTGCTGACCACCAGCGGCGACAACCGCGACCGCAAGAACCGCCGCACCCGCCTGCGCTACTGCTGCCATAACAAGGTGCGGCATCCACAGGACTGCGACGGGCAGAGCGGCTACGGAGTGCCAAAACTGGACAGTCTGATTGACAGCATGATGATAATCCTGTTTTCCCAGGTGAGGAACCTCTCCCGTAACCAAGTGCTGTCTCAGCAGCGGTGGCGGGAAATGAGTGAGCGCACCACCGCCCTCAGCCAGATGCAAAAACTGTTGGACGCCAAGCAACGGGAATTGGACAGCTACAAGGCGGAGGTCTACAAAAGCTTGCAGGGACAAGGTCGGTTTGAGCCGGAGCTACTTAATGAACTGATTGTCTCCAGCAGGGCGGAGGTGGAATCCCTCACCGCCCAGGCGGAAGCGCATCGGTCGAAACTCGCGGATTTACAGAGCGACGCTACACGGATACAGAAGGACTACGACACCATGATTTCTTGGGCGAACCTCTACGTCACTGCCAGTCGGGAGCGCAAAAAAATGATCCTGCACCAACTCATCCACAAGGTGGAGGTTGGGCGGGATTACAAGATCAACGTGCAGTTTAACATCAGCTACCGACAGTATCAAGAGATGTTTTTCGGAGCTGAGTCCGCTGGAAGCGGGGATGCGAACGCGTCGGAAACTTACGTCAAAAAGCTGGGTTGACGGATAAAAAGAGCCCACCGCGTGGCAATAAATATGCCCCACGCGGTGGGCAAAAAAGCAAAAGAAAAAGCCAGCAAACCCGCATGGTTACTGACTTTTTATCTGGTGGAGACGATGAGGATCGAACTCACGACCTTACGGATGCGAACCGTACGCTCTCCCAGCTGAGCTACGCCCCCAGATATTGGAATGCATTCAATTGTAACGTGAGACTTTGGAGAACACGCGCTGGAAATCAAGTGGGGCATAAAACCGAACACATTGCGCTCCCAGCTGAGCTACGCCCCCAGATATTGGAATGCATTCAATTGTAACGTGAGACTTTGGAGAACACGCGCTGGAAATCAAGTGGGGCATAAAACCGAACACATTGCGCTCCCAGCTGAGCTACGCCCCCAGATTTAGCATTCAATTGTTTTGTGTTTGAAATCTGTCTAGCGCGCTAATCGCCCAGACCTAAAATCCATCAATATAAAGTTTCGTATGATAACAGTACTGAACAGTACTGATTGTCTGAGCGAAAGCGAACCATTGATATCACATTCGGTTCTGTCATACTGGTGCATTATGCTGGAGAAATTGGCGACTAAGTTATTATAACAGAAAATTCATGTTTGTAAAGAGTTTTTTCTTATTGATCTATTGAAAAAAATATGCTAATATAAATCACAGCTTTGTTTCAGCGCCCGGCTTGAAGCAAGGCCGCACTAGTCGGGGAGTCAGCGGTGCCCTGTATCTGCAACCCGCTATAGCAGGGATGAATCCCGGCCCCCGGACTTTTACTGTGTCGTCTGACCTTGATAAGCGGCAATGAGGAATCGGTCCTGCGCAATGGAATCCCGTGAACCGTGTCAGGCGGGGAACTGAGCAGCACTAAGCGGATTGTTCCGTGTGCCGCGGGGATGCCGCTTCTGAGTTGGCTGTTAGGGTAACGGGCATAGTGAAAGCTTCAAAGGCCGGTGTGCGGTCTTGTTTTGCGTCGGGATGTGCCAGAGTGCTCCGCTGGGCGGTGTATGCGCTCGATATTTGGGCGTGAGCTTTGCAATCTTGACTCCGTCGCTGGCTGCGGCGGGGTTTTTGCTGTTTGGAGGCGTGGAACACATGTATCAGGCGCTGTATCGGAAATGGCGATCCAAAACCTTTGACGAGGTAGTGGGGCAGGAGCATATTACCGAGACGCTGAAACGTCAGGTGAACTCCGGACATCTGTCCCATGCGTATTTATTTACGGGCACCAGAGGCACGGGCAAGACCTCTTGCGCGAAGATTCTGGCTCGGGCGGTCAATTGCGAGCATCCGGAGAACGGAAACCCCTGCAATCAATGCCCGACCTGCATAGGAATTGAAAATGGAAGCATTCTTGATGTCCTGGAGCTGGACGCTGCATCTAATAACGGTGTGGATCACGTCAGGGCACTGAGGGATGAGGCCATTTATACGCCCTCAGCGTCCAAAAAGCGAGTCTATATTGTGGACGAGGTTCATATGCTCTCTACGGCGGCCTTTAACGCTCTGCTGAAAATTTTGGAGGAGCCGCCAGCCCATTTGATGTTTATTTTGGCGACAACGGAGCTTCATAAGGTTCCCGCCACTATTAAGTCCCGCTGTCAGCAGTTTGCGTTTAAGCGGATTTTACCGGAGGATATTGCTAAACGGCTCTCCTATGTGTCAGCGCAGGAAGGCATCGAGCTGACGGCGGGCGGCGCGAAGCTGCTGGCACGGCTGGCGGACGGAGGACTGCGGGATGCGCTGTCCCTTTTGGATCAATGTGCCGGCTCCGGCGGCGTCATTGATGAAGAGCGGGTAACGGCTTCGCTGGGACTGGCGGGAAATCTGCAAACGGCGCGGCTCTTAGAGCAGGCGGCGCGGGGAGATAGCGGCGACGTGCTGGAGACGCTGGCTCGGCTTTATTCCGAAGGGAAGGACATTAAGGCGCTGCTGGGCGAGCTGTCAGCACTGGTGCGGGATCTGCTGGTGGCGAAAATCGCCCCTAAGAGCGGGAGTGCTCTTCTGACGGGCGGCTATGACGAAGATACTATGAAAGCGCTGGGCGGCAGCTTGACCCCGGGACGGCTGATGCAGATGCTATCCGTGCTGCAAAACGCGGGTTCCGGTCTGGCGCAGAGCAGCAATCCCCGTATCAACGCGGAACTCTGCTTGATACGTCTCTGCGATGAGACGCTGGACGGCAGTACCGAGGGGTTGGCCGCCCGGGTAGCGCGGCTGGAGCAGATCACCCGTTCCGGCGGTTGCCTTGCTCCCTCAGCAGGGGAAACAAACGAATCCAAAAATTCCGGGAATAGGGCAATTGAGAAAATATCTTTTTCCGGTGGGGAACTGCCCGCGGAGGAAGGGGAGGGAGCACCTCCCCCTTGGGAGCTGGAGCCGCCTCCTCAGAGCGGGGGAGACGACGTTCCGCCTTGGGATACCACGGCGGCTGCCCAAGGCCAATCGAGCGAGAAGCCCGAGTGGAGGCAGACGGCGAAGCCGGTGCGGACGGTCAAAACCATGCCGCATCCGATGGAGGGGCAGGTATCGCCGAGGGCGGAGAATCATGCTTCCGGCTCCGATATCTGGCCGGGAGTGGTGGCGCGGGTGTCTGGAAAGGTGCCACGGCCTGTTTATATGACGTTGCGTGACAGCGGGGAGACCGGCGGTGAGTATGAAGATGGGGTGCTAACCGTACACGCCACCGCTTTTGCTCAGGCGCGGCTGAATCGCCCTGAGATTTTGGAGATTCTGAAACAGGCGGCGGAACAGCAGACGGGAAGCACTGTCCGTGTGGTACTGCGGGAAGGAACCGTATCTCCCAAGAATGATGCCGCGCCAACGGCGGAGCAAAAGAAAAAAACCGTTGATCCGCTGGACGGATTAATGGATTTCGATATTGTCGAATTTAAATGAAATTTTGATTCATCGGTTTTCATGAAAGGAGTTAAATCAACATGGCAAAGGGCTTTGGCGGCCGCGGAATGCCCGGCGGTGGCGGAATGAACATGAATATGATTAAGCAGGCGCAGAAAATGCAGCAGGACATGCTGAAAATGCAGGAGGAAATAGAGACGCGTGAATACGACGCGGCGGTGGGCGGCGGTATGGTAACCGCCATTGTTTCCGGAAAGCGTGAGCTGAAAGGGATCAAAATTGATCCCCAGGCGGTGGATCCTGAGGATGTGGAGATGTTACAGGATATGATCGTCGCCGCTGTCAATGAAGCGATCCGCAAGGCGGAAAGCGACGCGTCCTCTCAGATGAACCGGTTGACCGGTGGGATGAATCTGCCCTTTTAATGGCAGGATACACAGCAATAAAACGGGCCTGACGCTGTTTTTACACAGTGTCAGGCCCGTTTTGATCATTGATTCCTGGGAATTCTTATGAACCGTATGAATCATTTAATATCGATTCGTCAAGGCCCAGCTGGCTGACAACCATGTGATAATAGCTGCCTTTTTGCGCCATGAGTTCTTCGTGCGTGCCGCGCTCCAGAATTGAGCTTTCGCCGATGACCATAATGACGTCAGCGTCGCGGATGGTAGAGAGTCTGTGGGCGATGAAAAAGCAGGTACGCCCCTTCATGAGGGACAGCAGGGCGTGCTGGATCTCTTTTTCTGTTTTGGTGTCCACGCTGCTGGTGGCTTCGTCGAGAATCAGGATAGGGGAATCACACAGGATTGCCCTGGCAATTGCCAGTAGCTGAAGCTGTCCCTGACTGAATTGATCGGCGCTTCCGGAAATTACGGTATCATACCCCTTAGGCAACCTTGCAATAAACGCATCGGCATGGGCGCTTTTCGCGGCTGTTATAACTTCGGCGTCGGTGGCCTCGGGGCGGGAATAGCGGATATTATCGCTGACCGTGCCTGTGAAGAGGCAGGTGTCCTGAAGGACAACCGAAAAGCATGCATGCAGGCTGTGCCTGGAGATATCCCTGATCTCTGTCCGGTCAATCAGGATGGCGCCTGCGTCAGGCTCGTAAAAGCGGGTCAGAAGATTGACGATTGTAGTTTTTCCTGCTCCAGTCTCTCCTACCAGGGCGACGGCTGCGCCCGGCGCCACATGAAAGCTGATCTGGTTCAGCACAGGGATTCCGCTCTGATAGGAAAAACTGACGTTTGAAAATTCCACCTCGCCCTTTGGGGAGTTCAGTTCAATCGCGCCTTCTTGATCGGCGGGTTCCTCCTCCGCGTCCATAATTTCAAAAATCCGTTCGGCACCCGCGAGGGCGGACTGGATGTTATTCAGCATCCCGGCGATGCTGTTGAGAGGCTGCCCGAACTGTTTGGAGTAGGACAGAAAACTGACCACGGTTCCAACGGATATCGCCCCGTTGACCGCAAGCGCTCCGCCTATGCCGGACAGCAGCGCAAAGCTGATATTGTTAATGACATTCATAAAGGGCATCATTAATCCGGACCAGATCTGCGCTTTGACAGAATAGCCGCAGAGGGCGTCATTGATGGTTCGAAAGCGATCCAGCACGCTCTCCTGACGGTGAAAGGCCTTGACCATTTTCAGCCCGGCAATACTCTCCTCAATCACTGCGTTCAGTGAGCCAAGGGTTTTCTGCTGCCCTTGGAAATACGGTCTGCTGTGCCGCGTAATCAGCCTAGTCAGAATCAAAAAAAGCGGAATGGATATCATGGCGGCCAGTGTCAGCGGCGGGCTGAGCAAAAGCATCATGACCAGTGAGCCGGTTATGGAAAGAACGCTGGAAATCAGCTGGGTGGTGGTCTGGGATACCGTACCGCTGATATTGTCCACATCATTGGTCACCCTGCTCATGGTGTCGCCATGGGCTCTCGTATCGAAGAAACGCAGCGGCAGCGATTGCAGTTTGGAAAAGAATTGTGTCCGCAGATACTTCACCAGATTTTGAGTCACATGGGCCATGAGTACGCCGTTTGCCGTATCAATGATCCACCCAGAACAATAGCAGGCCAGCAGCGCGGTCAGCATCGTCAAGAGAAGCGACTGGTTGATGGTATGTGTGGTAAGTTGGAATGCGTTAATCGCCCCGCCGATCAAAAGTGGAATTGCTACTGAGACGGCGGATGACAGGACCGTCAGGACAACAGCCACTAGGAGGGAGGACCGCCACAGCGTAAAGATACTCAGAAGCCTCAGGATGGTTCCTTTTGTGTTTTTTGGTTTTTCTCTGGGTTTAAATCTTTGCGGCCCGCCCGTTGTACCCATTCTGCTCAGCTTGGGCATCGCTTCGTAACCTTGATTCTTGTCAGCCATGTAGATCACCGCCGATCTGAGAGGCGTAGAGTTCTCTGTAAGCACGGCAGGAACCAAGCAGTTCCTCATGACTGCCGAAGCCTACGTTTTCGCCGTTGTCCAGAACCAATATCCGATCTGCGCTCATGGCTGTTCCGATTCTCTGGGTAATGAGGAGTGTGGTCTGCCCGCCCGCGCCGTGCATCAGGGCTTGTCTGACTTTTGCCTCTGTGATGGAGTCCAGTGCGCTCATGCAATCGTCCAGAATCAAGAGGGAGGCCTGCTTGGCCAACGCTCTTGCAATGGAAATGCGCTGCTTTTGTCCTCCTGAGAGATTCGCGCCTCCCTGACCCAGCAGACTGTCGTAGCCTTCCGGCATATTCAATATGAAATCCTCCGCTTGTGCCATCCGTGCCGCCAGTGAGGCCGCGTCCTTTGCTATGTCAGGATCGCTCCAGGCGATATTTTCAAACACGGTGCCGTGAAAGAGCATGCTCTTTTGGGGCGCAAGCGCAATTTGATCTCTCAAAAAGTTGATATCAAGTTCTTTAATATCAACATCGTTGAAATAGATGGTTCCCTGAACCGCATCATAGAACCTCAGGCACAGCCACGCGACGGTGGACTTTCCCGCTCCCGTCGGCCCGATGATTGCCACGGTCTCGCCCTGCTTGAGCTTGAATGACAGGTGACGAATGGCGGGAAGCCCACTGCCATGGGGATACGCAAACGTGACATCGGAAAACTCAAGCGCGCCGCCTGTCCGGGCCGCCCGAACCGCTCCGGAGGATTCCTCCTGGGAGTTGAAAATTTCCGCGATGCGCTCGGAAGACGCCTTGGTTCTGACAAAGGAATTGAATACGTTTGTGATCATCAGCAGGGAGGACAAAATCTGTGTCATATAGGTGACCAACGCCGAAACTTTGCCAACCTCAATGGTGCCCCCTCCAAACAGGAGACTGCCCGCGTAAATGATGGCGGCAATCCCTAAATTAATGGTTAAGGTCATCAATGGGGAAAAATAGGCGATGACCAGCTGTGAGGAGACGTTTTTCGTGGAAAGGTCGGCGTTCGCGCCGGCAAATTTTTCTTCCTCATCTCTATAGCGGCCAAAAGCCTTTACCAGCCTGACATTCAGCAGAGATTCCTGCACAACGGTGTTGACCCGGTCAATAGCATACTGCACCTTTGCAAATCGCTCATAGCTCAATTTCATGCTGATGATGATCAAAGCCGCCACGATGATGATGGCGATCAGTAAAATAACGCTCAAGTTCGGGCTGAGGACAATGGAAAGAGCAATGCTGCCCAGACACACAACAGGCGCTTTGACAAAAATTCGCATCATGCCGTTGACAAGCTGAGTGATTTGGGCGGTGTCGTTGGTGATTCTGGTAATCAATGATCCGCTTTCGATTTGATCCGCGCTTGTTTCTGAAAACCGCATGACTTTTTCAAAGACATCATATCTCAGGGCCGCGCCAAACCGCTGGGAAACGCTTCCCGCCAGGATATTTCTGGCCGCCGCGAAGCAGGCGCCAATGGCTGTGATACCCAGCATGAGAAGCGCGTAATGAACCACAGTGTTCATGTCACGGTTCCGAACACCCTCGTCTATCATATGAGACATGATCGTCGGCTGCATCAGGTCGCACAGAGCTTCCAGAAACACACAGCCTACCGCGGCGAGAAACGGAACCCGATACCGGTTGAAATATATTTGATAGATTCCCATAGACGAATGATTCACTCGCTCCCAATTCCGTGATCCGCGCCCTAAGCCCGGTTTGATAATCCGTAGTGCCGGATCATTTGACCACCGGAGGTGGAGGTATCATCCGGTGTTTTCCGCCCACTATCATATCTCTTTTTAGCCGCTTTTGCAAACTGGATTTCGCCCAATCTCAGCGCAGTCCGCAGGCGGGTGTTTTGACGTTAACTCCTGTGCGGCCGCCCCGCGATTATACATCGGATATTCTTTCCTTTTGCCGGAACTTATGCTATAATCATATTAGGCCAATCACGCAACAATGTTGGTGACAGTTGTAGGACATAATAATGTATGATTTGAAGCAGAACCATCAAGAGGCTCAATGGATGCGGTGAGCGTCAGGCGGCCCAAGCGTGAGAACTGGACAACCAAGATAGAGTATTTCATGTACGGCGGGGGTAGCGGAAGCATGAGTTTAAAAATTCCCAAGGTTGGGATGCGGACTATAAAAACGGCGGTGGCTGTTGTAATCTGTTTTTTGATTTTTTTGCCATTTTTAAATACAGGAGGCACACAAGTAGGGGGTATCATCGTTGAAGTGGGACCGTTTTATGCCTGCATTGCCGCGGTTATCTGTATGCAAAGCTCTGTGGAACAGTCCTTGCAGAGCGGAGGTGCCCGCATGATTGGGTCATTAATTGGCGGTGCGGTGGGACTGCTGGTGCTGACGGCAGATTTGATTTCAGGCAATCAATTTCTGTTTGCCGTGCTGCTGGGTCTTGGCATTGTACTGACCATCTGGCTGTGCAATCTGGTTCGTCAGCCCGCCGCCTGCGCCATTGCCTGCATCGTATGCTGCTGCATTATGCTCTCCCACGGCGGGGAAGAACGTTATTTTTTCGCACTGGCGAGGATTGTTGAGACTTTGATCGGTATTTTGGTGGCGCTTGCGGTCAATCATCTGCTGCCCAATCCGAAAACAGGTGATGCTGTATCTTGAAATTCAATTTGATGTTATAAATGTAAAAAATTTGAATTTTATTTGGCGCACAACTCCCTGTTGCAGAATTGCATCACCTGTGCTAGAATACATGACAGAAACAGAAATCACTCCAAAGAATCGAGATGAGAGTATGGAGGAGCTGGACTATAAGGCGGTGCTGGACAGCCTGCTGGACGGCGTATACGTAACAGACAGCAACGGAATCACCTGTTATGTCAATCCGGCGTACTGCAAGAACACGGGTATTGCGCCGGAAGAGATTTTGGGCAGGAACGTGGAGGATATCGCAAAGGAGGGAGTCCTGTTTGAAAAAGCAATTTCTCAGGACGTCAGCCGACTGGGGCGGAACGTGACCGGAACCGGCGTGATTAAACGGCGGGGCGGAAAGCCCGTTCAAGTCTATGTGACCGGCATTCCCATCTTTGAGAACGGAGTCGTGAAGAATGTGGCGGTCAGCGTTTACGATACCGACTCCCTGCTGTACCGCGTGACCGAATTTCGAAATACCATGAAGGCGGAAAATGCGATCCGGGTGCTGGACAAGTTTGATGAACAGGACGTTTCGCCCATGGTAGGCACCGCGCCGGCCATTTCGGAAATCCGCAGAACCATTGCCCGGGCCGCGCCGACGGATGTTACTATCCTCATCACCGGAGAGAGCGGCGTCGGCAAGGAGGTGGTGGCGGACCGTATTTACTCCGAATCCAACCGCAACGGAAAGCCTTTTGTTAAGGTGAACTGCACCGCGATCCCCGCTAATTTGCTGGAATCGGAGCTGTTCGGTTATGAGAAGGGGGCCTTTACCGGTGCCTCCAGCCAAGGCAAGGCAGGGCTGTTCGAGCTGGCGAATCACGGGACCATCCTGCTCGATGAGATCGGCGACCTGCCCTACGAGCTGCAAACCAAGCTGCTTAGGGCGCTGCAGCAGAAGGAAATCATGCGGATTGGCGGAACCAAGCCCATTTCTCTGGATGTCCGCGTCATTGCCGCCACCAACGCCGACCTCAAAAAGAAAATCAGGGAGGGTACCTTCCGAGAGGACCTCTACTACCGGCTCAGCGTCGTTCCTGTCTATATCCCGCCCCTTCGGGAGCGGAGAGGGGATATCTCCCGGCTGGTGAAGCACTACTTTTTCGAATACTGCACCAAGCACGCCCGGACAGTGACCGTGCCAAGAGAGGCTCTGGCTCTATTTGAAACCTACTCCTGGCCGGGTAATGTCCGAGAGCTACAGAATGTCATTGAATATTTGGTGATCTGTTCGGAAAATAATGTACTTGATCCTAAATTTGTCGCCGAATATCTGGGAATCGCCTCCGTGCGTGGAGAGAACCGCCCGGCAAATCTCCGGGTTGCCGTCGAAGAGTACGAAAAGGAACTGATTGCGGAAGCGATTGAAAAATGCGGAGGTGTCCGCAAGGCGGCGGCGAGTCTCAATGTCGATCCCTCCACCATTTCGCGCAAGGCAAAAAAATACGGATTGGACATTGCGGAAATCTGAGAACAGGGCGGCGAATCAAAAGTTGGCACAGGAATTGCATTATAATAATAGCGAGGAAACTCGAAATAGAACGATGTGAAAGGAAGTATATGATCATGTCTAATATGAACAGCGACCTGAGCGGAAAGGTTGCAATCATCACCGGATCAACCCGCGGCATCGGATTTGCCATTGCCGAGGCCATGGCTCAAAATGGAGCCGCCGTTGTAATCACCGGACGCAAGCAGGATGCCTGCGACAAGGTAGCCGATGATTTAAAGGCAAAGGGCTACCAGGCTCTGGGCGTTGCAACCGAGGTAACAAAGGCCGGTGACCGGGAAAATTTGGTCAAAAAGACCGTGGAGGCCTTTGGCCATGTCGATATTTTGGTTAACAACGCAGGTGTGGGCGGCGCTCCCGCGCAGATGCTGGATGTCACCGAGGAAGCCTATGACCACACGATGGACGCCGATCTGAAGTCTGTTTATTTTCTCTCCCAGCTGGTGGCACGTCAGATGAAGGTGCAAGGCCGCGAGGGCGAGGAGAACCCCTACCGCATCATTAATATGGCTTCTGCCGCCGGAATCAAGGCGCCCCGAGGCGATACCGCTTACGGCGCTGCAAAGGCCGCGATTATTCATCTGACCAAGATCATGGCTAACGAGCTTGCCCGCTACGGCGTTCTGGTTACCTCTATCGCCCCCGGTTATGTCATGACCGATATGACCAAGGATGTCATGGCAGACGAGAAAAATGCCGCTGCGGTCAAGAAGATGATTTCTATCCGCCGCTATGCGCTGCCTGCTGAGATCGCAAGCGTTGCGCTGTTTCTGGCTTCCGCTGGCGCCGGTTACATCACCGGAGTGCTCATCCCCGCTGACGGCGGCATGACCATCAACTGATTTTTGCCACGGATTTTGATGCGGTGCGTACTGCTTTGTTGTGTACCGTTTGGATGGAACACAAACCGTTGCAAAACGGAAACGCCGTTGCGATAACGCAACAAACGAATGAAAACGTTGGAAACAAGGGCATTTCGAGCTTGTACTCTATGGAGTGTTGCGAATCCGCAACAAAAGAGAGCTCGAATTTAAATAAATGTTCCGCCTGCCCGGCAAAAGGAAAAATCCGCGGAGCTTAGTTTCGCGGAACCGTTAAAAATTTTGGAGGATTAATTAAATGAGCGAGAATTGTGTTGGCACCTATGAAGCCTACCGTGAGCGTCTGCTCAAGATGAAGCCCAATGTGTACCTGCACGGTCAGAAGGTTGACCGCTCCAACGGCGAGACCGGCGACAAGCGTGAGCTGGCCGACTGGATCACTGGCGGAACCTATGTTATGAAGCAGTGCTATGACACCGCGAACGATCCCAACTACGCCGATGTGTGCCATGCGACATCCCACCTCACCGGCAAGACCATCAACCGTTCTACCCACATCCACCACTCTGTGGACGATCTGCTCAAGAAGCAGCTGATGACCCGTCTGATCTGCCACCGCGTGGGCGGCTGTATGCAGCGCTGCATGGGTTCTGACGCCCTGAACGCAATCTTTTCCGTCTCCTATGACTGCGATGAGGCCTGCGGCACTGAGTATCATGCCCGTCTGAACAAGTACATTGAGTATTGCCAGGAGAACGATCTGATCTGCAACTGCGCTCAGACCGACGTGAAGGGTTCCCGCAACCCCAAGTATAAGCGCGCGTCTATGCAGCCTGACCCCGATCAGTTTATCCATGTGGTCAAGACCGACGTGGACGGCGTCGGCATCGACGGCAAGCCCTGCAAGGGTATCATTGTCCGCGGCGCTAAGATCTGCAATTCCTGCGCTCCCTATGTGGACGAGATCATCGTGAACCCCACCAAGTTCATGGGTCCCGACGACGCGGCTTACGCTCTGTCCTTCGCTCTGCCCGCGGACTGGGACGGCATCAAGCTGATGGCTCTGCCCGGCAAGCACCACAAGCGCCAGCACATCCAGGCTCCGTTTTCCCTCATTGGCGATGTGGAATCTCTGACCATCTTTGACGATGTGTTTGTGCCCAACGACCGCGTGTTCATGAATGGTCTGGACAACGAGGGCGTAGCCCGTTATGCCGGTTATCTGGCTCTGATGTTCGCCCACTATCACCGTCACTCCTACACCGGCTGTAAGACCGCTGTGTCCGAGGTCATTGCGTCCCAGGCCGCTCTGGTGGCCGATGTCAACGACATTGCCAAGGAGTCCCATGTCCGCAGCAAGCTGTGCGACATCATCCAGACCGCTGAGTTGGTGTTCGCCGCAGGTCAGACCGCTGCTCACCGCGCTGTGGAGTTCCCCTCCGGCCAGTGGGTGCCCGACGAAATCCTGACCAACGCCGGACGCCGTCTGGCAGGCCACAACATCTACCATGAGTACGAGACCCTGGCCGACCTCACCGGCGGTGTCTGCGCCTCTCTGCCCACCGAGGAGAGCTTCTACGCTCCCGAGACAGCCGAGCTGTGCAACAAGTACATCATGCGTAACCCCGCCTACTCCGCGGAAGATACCCATCGCGTCATGCGTATGATGGAAGATAAGCTCTGCGACGCCTTCGAGGCCGCTCAGGCGGTTGCGGGTGTTCACGGCGGCGGTTCTCCCCTGATGGAAGAGATCACCCTGATGAGCCGCTATGACCTGGAAGAGCTCAAGAAGATCGCCAAATATCTGGCCGGTCTGAAGGGCTACGAGACCTGCCCCCGCTACGAGCGTGCCAGCGCCACTCCCCGCGCCATGCTGGCGAAGTTCGACGCGGCAAAGGCTGCCGTCAAGAAGTAAGCTGCGAACCTGGCATCAATATTGCATCTTAATATAAGCGTCGAGAGGCTTTCAGCGAACCGTTAAAATAAGCATATTGGAGGAATATATTATGGCTGAGAACTATGTTGGCACCTACGAAGCCTACCGTGAGCGTCTGCTCAAAATGAAGCCCAATGTCTATCTGCATGGTCAGAAGGTCGACCGCTCCAACGGTGAGACCGGAGACAAGCGCGATCTGGCCGACTGGATCGTCGGCGGCACCTATGTCATGAAGCAGTGCTATGACACCGCCAATGATCCCAACTACGCCGATGTGTGTCTGGCAACATCCCACATCACCGGCAAGACCATCAACCGCGCCACCCATATCCATCACTCTGTGGACGATCTGCTCAAGAAGCAGCTGATGACCCGTCTGATCTGCCACCGCGTGGGCGGCTGTATGCAGCGCTGTATGGGATCCGATGCCATGAATGCGCTGTTCTCCGTCACCTATGACTGCGATGAAGCCTGCGGCACCGAGTACCATGCCCGTCTGAACAAGTACATTGAGTACTGCCAGGAGAACGATTTGGTCTGCAACTGCGCCCAGACCGACGTGAAGGGTTCCCGCAACCCCAAGTATAAGCGCGCTCACATGCAGCCCGACCCTGATCAGTTTGTCCATGTGGTCAAGACTGACGTGGACGGCATCGGTGTCGACGGCAAGCCCTGCAAGGGTATCATTGTCCGCGGCGCGAAGATTTGTAACTCCAACGCCCCCTATGTGGACGAGATCATCGTGAACCCCACTAAGTTCATGTCCCCTGATGACGCTGATTACGCGATTGCGTTCGCTCTGCCCGCGGACTGGGAAGGCGTCAAGCTGATGGCCCTGCCCGGCAAGCACCACAAGCGTAAGCACATTGAGGCTCCGTTCTCCCTCATTGGCGATGTGGAATCCCTGACCATCTTTGACGACGTGTTTGTTCCCAACGATCGTGTGTTTATGTGCGGCCGTGATCATGAGGGCGTCTGCCGCTATGCCGGCTATCTGGCTCTGATGTTCGCCCACTATCATCGTCACTCCTACACTGGCTGTAAGACCGCCGTGTCCGAGGTCATTGCGTCCCAGGCCGCTCTGGTGGCTGATGTCAACGACATTGCCAAGGAGTCCCATGTCCGCAGCAAGCTGTGCGACATCATCCAGACCGCTGAGCTGGTGTTCTCCGCGGGTCAGACCGCCGCTCACCGCGCTGTGGAGTTCCCCTCCGGCCAGTGGGTGCCCGACGAAATCCTGACCAACGCCGGACGCCGTCTGGCAGGCCACAACATCTACCATGAGTACGAGACCTTGGCCGACCTCACCGGCGGTGTCTGCGCCTCTCTGCCCACCGAGGAGAGCTTCTACGCTCCCGAGACAGCCGAGCTGTGCAACAAGTACATCATGCGTAACCCCGCCTACTCCGCAGAAGATACCCATCGCGTCATGCGCATGATGGAAGATAAGCTCTGCGACGCCTTCGAGGCCGCTCAGGCGGTTGCGGGTGTTCACGGCGGCGGTTCTCCCCTGATGGAAGAGATCACCCTGATGAGCCGTTATGACCTGGAAGAGCTCAAGAAGATCGCCAAATATCTGGCCGGTCTGAAGGGCTACGAGACCTGCCCCCGCTACGAGCGTGCCACCGCGACTCCCCGCGCCATGCTGGCAAAGTTCGACGCCACTGCCGCAAAGAAATAAGTCAAAGTTCCATTTCCCGCCGTGGCATCATGCTGCGGCGGGCTTTGGGATGTCCACGCATATTTCATTGATAATTCTAAGTTAAGGAGCTGTATGACACAATGGCAAGACAATTAACCATGCCGACCTTCGACTTGACCGGCAAGACCGCAATTGTTACCGGAGGTACCAAGGGACTTGGTATGGGGATCGCCGCCACGCTGGCTCATTATGGAGCCAATGTGGTGCTGACCGCCCGTACCGCTGCAGACTGCGATACCATGGCAGCCGAAATTACGGAACGCTATGTCCATGGCAGCAACAAGGTAATCGGCGTTCCCGCCGACAGCGGTAAGCAGTCTGATATCGACAATGTCATCGCAAAAACACTGGAGAACTTTGGCGAGCTGAACATTCTGGTCAACAACGCCGGTATTTCCGGTAAGACCGCGAAGATTCTCTCCGACGAGTGCGACGAGGCAAACTTCGACAAAGTCATCAGCACCAACCTCAAGGGCGTGTTTCTGTTTGCCAAGGCGGCTGCAAAGCAGATGGTTGCTCAGGGCAAGGGCG
>Ga0316604_10000797_pt1 | contig 33145 bp, 28 predicted proteins | sample OWC_soil_day20_C_FD_207650 | JGI IMG/M metagenome (GOLD analysis project Ga0316604, IMG submission 207650) | Wetland soil microbial communities from Old Woman Creek delta, Ohio, United States - OWC_soil_day20_CT | ecosystem: Environmental > Terrestrial > Soil > Wetlands | place: USA: Ohio... | reverse complement strand
CGTCTCTGCGGTTCAATCACTACTCTTTCATATCATTTATATCCATAACTAACTATATGTAGAAAACCCACAAAATATTCTATATGCCTTAAGGGCACCCCCAAGAGGGTACCCTCATCACACAATTACAACATTATTATAAATAGCCCATTGGATTCACTGGTGAACCATCTTGACGCACTTCAAAATGCAAATGCGGTCCAGTAGAATAACCTGTTGAACCAACTCGTGAAATGGCCTCGCCTTTACGTACCCGCTGCCCTTCACTGACAAGGAGCTGAGAATTATGACCATATAAAGTGGAAATACCATTACCATGTTCAATAATCACGGCTTTGCCATAACCACCCATCCAATCGGCAAAAATTACAACTCCCCCATCAGCAGCCGATACGGTATCCCCATAATCAGCCCCAATATCAATACCGCTATGAAAGCGCTGTGAACCAAATACAGGATGAGTACGCCAGCCAAATGGAGAGGTAATTTCTCTGACGTCAGTCGGCCATATCATAGCACCAGTACCGCCACTAGGACCACTATTTGAAGATTTCTTATTGCGAATCATCTGTTCAATTCGGCGTGATGTATCTACAAGTTCCTGATAAGCCTGCTCAGATGCATCCCGTTCACTGACCGCCGCATCCAATACTCTTTGTCGCTCTTTTTTACTTACTTCTATGGTTTTCTTTCTTTCTTCAGCAGCCTGCTTTAATGTTAAAATTGACGCCCGATCATTTTCTAAGCTTGCTTTTGTCTGCAGCACCAATTCCCGCTCAGCTTTAACTTTAAGAATTAACTCTAAATCTCTATTAATGATCCTTTTTAAAATATCCATACGGGTCGTAAAATCACTAAAATCATTAGCCCCTAACAGTACATCCAAATAACTGAGCTGTCCATTCTGATAGATATCACGGATGCGCTTATTTAAAATCAAACTTCGTTCTGATAATTTTTTTTCTGCTGTTGCCAGAACTACAGTATTGGCCTTAATCTGTTGTTCCGTAGAACTCAGTTTCGTCTGAATATCCTTATAATCACCTTGGGCCCTTTCTAGTTCTGTCTGCACTTTGCGCAGCTGATTCGCCACGCTATCAACCTTTTGTTGAGCCGCTGAGGTTTTATCCTGCTGTGCCTGCATCTGTTGCTGTACCTGTTGTTGTTGCTCTTCAAGCTCATTGGCCACTACTGGCAAAGTTACCATCATCAGCATCATCAGCACCAGACAAGAGGCAAGATACTGTCTAATCCTAAACATAAAACTCCTCCCCACTATACTTGCATAAATTTCCGCAGTGATATAGTGCTACCCAGGGCACCAATTACAGTTCCTATCACCAACAATGCAATACTAATATTGGTGATAAATGGATCCTGCGGAATCAAGGGTAAAAAGGCTAACGATTCATATACCTGCTGAATCAGAGCACTATATAGCTCATTGATTAGCAAGACTGCCACCAGCGCTCCACTAAACCCTAATATTATACCCTCGAGCAAGAAAGGCCAACGAATAAACCAATCCGTAGCGCCGACATATTTCATAATGCCAATTTCCTTGCGACGAGCGAATACCGTCAAACGAATGGTGTTGGATATAATAAACAATGCTGCTAAGGCCAAAAAACCAATCAGCACTACGCCAAGTATACGTACCATTTTAGTCAAGGCAAATAACTGTTCTACTACTTCTTGACCAAATTTAGCATTCTCTACCCCTTTAAACTGAGCAATAGCCTGAGCTACAGGCTTAACCCGCTCAGGCCTGTCCATCTTGACTTCAAAGGCATTAGGCAAAGGGTTATTACCATCAAGGGCTTTTAATATACTCTGCTGTTCACCCAAACGCTGTTTAAAGCGACTCATTGCTTCTTCTTTCCCAATAAAAAGCACCTGGTTAACACCAGGGAGTTTCGTAATTTTAGTCCCGATTTCCCGGGTTTCTAGATCACTAAGCCCCTCTTGCAAATACACGGAAATCTGTACCTGGGATTCCAAATTAGACGCCATATTATTCAAATTAAGCACCATCACTAGGAACATGCCCAGAATAAGCAGAGATAACGCCACTGTACTAACAGATGCCAGGCTCATTAAGCTATTCCGCCTGAGAGAACTAATAGCCTCTTTAATAAAATACTCGAATGTTCTAATCTTCATAACCGTATACCCCTTTGACCTCATCCCGAGCAATCGTACCATTTTCAATGGCAATAACACGTTTCTTCATAGCATCAACAACAGTCTTATCATGGGTAGCCATTACAATCGTTGTCCCGCCTTTATTAATTCGCGTAAAAATTTTCATAATCTCCCAAGATGTTTCAGGATCTAGATTGCCTGTAGGTTCATCAGCTATAACCACGACTGGATTGTTCACAATTGCCCTAGCAATGGCGACACGCTGTTGTTCACCACCCGATAATTCACTAGGACAACATTTGGCCTTATGCCTAAGGCCTACTAAATCTAATACCTGAACAACTCTTTTTTTAATTTCTCGATGGGAGGCCTCAATAACCTGCATGGCAAAAGCCACGTTTTCATACACAGTTTTATCAGGTAATAAGCGATAATCCTGAAAGATTATTCCCAAATTACGCCTCAAATAAGGCACCTCAGATAATTTTAACTCACCAACATTACGGCCATTGACAACCAGCTTGCCCTGAGTCGGAAGTTCTTCCCGAAATATGAGCTTTATAAACGTAGATTTACCAGCACCACTTGGTCCCACCACAAATACAAAATCACCCTTAGGAATGTCAACCGTAATATCAGAGAGGGCGACACAGCCATTATCATAAATTTTAGAAATACCACTTAAATTAATCAATATATAGTCACACTCCCTATCAATAATCAAATTTATTTGCACCTACTTAAGCTTTGACATTTTTCCGTAAATACCTCTTTTATTTATGTTTTTTTTACAAACCGAATTTTAAGATTCCAACAATATACAACGTAGTTCCACCTAGAACAATAACCAAGCCGAAATACCACCATCCTACCGCTAGCCGTTGACCAATCGTCAATTGATAATAGGGCAAATTATCATCTGCGCCATAACTTTCCCATAACCTAAATAGCGAGAACAATAAAATGATAAAGACAACAAAATTATAGGTATATACAAATAACACCCCAATAACAATACTTCCTAACCACCACAAACGTGGGGAAATGGCCGCAGCAATACGTCCCCCATCCAAAGGATCACAGGGGATCAGATTAAATAAATTAAGCAAACAAGCTGTATATGACAGTACCAACAGTAACATACTATTCGTCCAGAAGTAGAGAGTCAAACAGAATAAGGCACTGAGGGTCCCCATCGCCGGCCCGCCAATTGCCACATTAGCTTCCATCTTGGCATTTAGGGGTAATTCCTTTAAGCGTATGACTGCACCAATAAAGGGAATAAAAATCGGACTCGAAACCTTCAGTCCTACCACCCTTGATGCCACTAAATGGCCATACTCATGTGCAAATAATAATAACACAAAGCCTAGAGCAAACTTCAGACCAAAGGCCGCAGCATACACAGCAATAGAAATAAGCATAGAGAGTGCCATCATAATAATTGGCCCCATATTCAGCATGGCAATACAGCCTGCCATACAAACTACCCCTCGCCCTAATATCCGTTTGCCGAAACTAACCACCTGCCATGCCTTCATACTCCTACCTCCCTCCGGCAATCAAAACACCTCTAGCCCGCCATTTTCTGTCATTGCGAGGAGGTACGAGGTCGCAATCCCTTACTTGGCCAGAGATTGCTTCGCTATGCTCGCAATGACAATGCGATAAGCGGAATCAAAGAGAACAAAAAAACGACTCTCTACATGTGTATGCATGTGAGAGTCGTTTTAATGTTAATGCTACTTATTTTTTCCGGCTAATCGCTTTCTTAGCAGCGGCAATGATATCATCAGCTGTTAAATTATATTTCACTAATAATGTCGCCGGGGTACCTGATTCACCAAAAGTATCCATTACGCCTATACGTTCCATTGGTACAGGTATATTCTCTACGACTACTTCAGCTACAGCACTACCCAGACCACCAATAACACTATGCTCTTCACAAGTAACAATAGCACCCGTCTCTGCAGCAGCTTTAATAATCGCTTCTTTATCAATCGGCTTAATTGTATGGAAATTGAGTACCCTTGCACGAATACCCGTATTGGCAAGCTCTTCAGCAGCCGCTTTAGCAGTGGCTACCATAATACCAGTAGCCATAATAGTCACATCTGTACCATCAACCACTTGTACAGCCCTACCATGCTCAAATTTATAATCTGCAGTAAATAAATCCGGAACCGACATACGACCTAGTCTAATATATACAGGGCCTTTATATTCAGCAGCAAAAGTCACAGCTTGGCGAGTTTCCTCAGCATCTGCTGGTACAATAACTGTCATATTAGGAATGCTGCGCATCAAAGAAATATCTTCAATCGACTGATGGGAAGCCCCATCTTCACCAACTGTTAGTCCTGCATGAGTAGCGGCAATCTTAACATTGAGCTTAGGATAACAAATAGAATTTCGCACCTGCTCAAAAGCTCGACCAGCGGCAAACATAGCAAAAGTAGACACAAAAGGAATCTTACCAGCCGTTGCCAGACCAGCGCCAACCCCCATCAAATTCTGCTCAGCAATACCAACATTAAAAAATCGTTCAGGAAAAGCCTTCGCAAAAACAGCTGTCTTAGTAGATTTGGACAAATCCGCATCTAATACCACAATATCCTGATGTTTTTTCCCAAGTTCTTTCAGTATTTCTCCATATGCTTCACGCGTTGCTAACCCCATCTCAAACACCTGCCTCTAAATCATTCAATTGTCCAAGAAACAATTCGCATTGCTCGCGACTAGGAGCCGTTCCATGCCATTCCGCCTTATTCTCCATTTGACATACGCCTTTACCTTTTACAGTCTTAGCGACAATCATCGTCGGCTTACCTTTTACTGTTTTAGCAATTTGAATCGCATCATAAATAGCGTTTATATCATGACCGTCAATTTCAATCACATTCCAACTAAAAGCCTGCCATTTTTCGGGTATAGGCAGCGGTGACAGGACTTCAGACACTGGGCCATCAATCTGTAAGCCGTTGAAATCCACGAAAGCCGTCAAATTATCAAGCTTATAATGGGCAGCAAACATGGCTCCTTCCCATACCATACCTTCTTCTAACTCACCATCACCTAAGATAGCATATACGCGATGATCACTGCCATCAAGACGAGCAGCTAGGGCCATGCCAGCAGCAGCACTAAGCCCCTGTCCCAGAGAACCTGTAGACATATCAATCCCTGGCAAATTCTTCATGCTAGGATGTCCTTGTAAGCGGCTGTCAATTTTACGCAATGTCAATAATTCTTCCTTGGGAAAAAAACCTTTCTCAGCCAATGTTGCATACAGCACTGGTGCCGCATGACCTTTGGAGAGTACTAAACGATCCCGATCAACCTGGTGAGGATTTTCCGGATTTACATTCATTTCGGCAAAATATAATGTTGTCAAAATATCAGCCGCCGACAAGGAGCCACCTGGATGTCCTGATTGTGCTTCGGTAACCATAGATACAATACTGGAACGAATAGCCTTTGCACGACCTTCTAATTGTGATACTTGTTCTAGCGTAAGTTTTTTAGACATAGTTTCTACCTCCTTTTTTTACGACCCCAGCCTTTTCACCTCGGTGAATCCCTCACCTAATACTTCATGAGCAGACGTGACAATTACAAAAGCCTTGGAATCAATCTCATATATTAACTCTTTCAACTGGGTAACCTCACTGGTACTTACTACACATAGCAGCATTTCCCGCGATTCCCCAGTATAACAGCCCTTAGCCTGAAAGAGAGTAACGCCCCGGTCTAGTTCAATAAGAATGGCATCAGCTACCTTGGCAGGCTGATTGCTCATCACAAAGAATGCCTTAGACGAACTTGGCCCTTCCTGCACCAAATCAATAATTTGACCTGTAACATACATAGCGATCAATGCATATAAAGCAAGTTCAGCACTTCTAAACGCCACACCAGCAAAAATAATCACAAAAAAGTCTGCGGCCATCATAGCTTGACCAATACGAATACCGAGCAGCTTATTCAAAATAACGGCGGCCAGTGCCGTGCCAGCAGTATTACCCTTAGATCTGAATACCAGACCCATACCAATGCCGCACACAACCCCGCCATACAGTGAACTTAATAATAAGTCACTTGTCAGTACTGGGGTAAAAGGAGCTGTAGCATCAATCGCCACAGCCAATACCCCAGCACCAAACAAAGTATTGATTCCATACCGGGCGCCCATGATTCTAATACCAATAATAAACAGCGGAATATTAAAAGCCAGCATAATAACACCAACCGGCCAACCTAACAGGTAGTATAATACCGTAGCAAGACCGCTGACACCACCTGCCGCTATCTTATTGGGTATCAAAAACATATTCATACCAATCGCCGTAATAATGACTCCGATTGTAATTCCCAGATAATCACGCCATACTATTTTTTTCATTACTTATTCCTTTCGGCGTTTTGCCTTTGAATAAGTTCCAATGCCAGTTCGGCATTATGGAAAGCTTTTTCCCGCAAAGAGTTACTCTGATCAGACTTGTATCGGTTCGGACCCACTTGAGCAGACCACAACTGACGAACTTCGTCCAGCAGATTATCCACAGATATATTCTGCAATGTTCGAACATTATGTTCACCAAGAGTCTCTAGAAATCGTTCAATCTTGGGATCATAAGAAATACCTACCATTGGCACATGCATAATAGCTGCAAAAATGAGTGCATGAAGCCTGATACCAATAAGCATATCAAAATTTCCCACTAAAGACAACAATTCGCTGGTCGTATATTCTTCAGTAAGTACGATAGCACCCTGCTTAGTACGACTGGCAATTTTTCTAGATACAGCAACATCTTCTGGCCACTGCATAGGTAAAAATACAATGCGTGCCCCAAACTCTACTGCCAATTGATCAGCAACCTTAGCCAAAACCTGCTTATAATGTCCCCAGTCTTTCCATTCCCGCACAGAAATACCAAGTAGTGGTGCGGCGCCTTCCACCCCAGCTTTACGCAAAATAGTACGTCCTACTTGTTTATCCACTTGATGCATGGCTAGTACAGGATCAGCAGTCACATAGATTGGCGGTTTGGTTACCTGAAGACGTTTGAGTTCTTCGTGAGAACCTTTATCCCGCACAGTAATCAAATCCACCATATTACCAATATACCGCATAATACCTCTTGCCAGCCGCCCCCTTACTGGACCAATACCCTGGGCATAGAGCATTACCGGTGTACCTAGCTTTTTAGCCAGCATCATAATACTTAAGTAATAATATAAACTACGTTCACTCGTAACATCCTGGAGCAAACTGCCACCGCCGCTTATGAGCAACTGACTCTTAGACAGTACACGTGCAATTTCCGGATAATTAAGGCGATACACTGACGCTACTCCATGGCGCTGCCTGGTCTCTTCTGGATTACCGGAAATAACCGTAATTTTTATATCTGATGCAAGCTCAGTTAATACTTCAACCATGGCTGCCAGCATGGCTTCATCACCAGCATTGCCAAAACCGTAGTACCCTGAAATAACAATCTCACTCATGCTCAGCAGGTCTCCTTCCTAGGACAAAAGACAAGTAGCTGAGTACCTGCACACCGATCACCGCCAGTACACCAAATACGAGACCAACCACCATACCATCCAGTCCGCGGACAAAGGACATAAAAACCGGTGTACGCAAATGGGCAAAGGTTTCCACCAAAGACCCCTGACCAATTGTCGCAACGACCACCAATCCATAATGCAACACGCGCGGCCACTGACGATATAAGGCCATCACTGCTAGAAAAAAGGCGGGATGCCCTATCATAAATTCTTTTTCCCGAGGACGAGCATACATAATACGTTCCAGAAAAGCTCGCATCTTAAGCTCAATATCAGGTACAGGCACACCAGCCGTATGCCCTGACCGACCAACAAACACCCAAGCGCCTAATACAACAAAAGTAAATACCAATAACGTCTTAATGTAAATAGGATAATTAAGTAACTTTACGACTTGTTGCCAAAGACCTTTAGCATCATCCTTGCTCGTAGAAAATACGTTATAACGAGTTAAATAGACTACTGTAATCAATATAATAGGAGCGATAAATGTCATTTTCACACCACGGAAAATCTCCATCTCCAGAAAAAAACGAACATCTCCTAGTATTGCTGCCACATACATGCCACCAATCATGGACAGCATGACTGTAACGAAGAGCCCTCCGATACCATCAACTATAATGCGCAGTAGAGCTCCCCCCCCCTGAGGAGCCTTCCCTCGCCATCGGTCGATCTGCCAGGTCATAGCCAGTACTGGAAATAATATTGCGCTCGCTAACGCTACTGCCTGCCGGACCAAATTACCACTGCCCTTTAAGAGCGGCAGTATCAAAACAACTGATAATAGAATTAGTAGAATATATTGGTAACGAACAGCAAAAGGCCGCACCAATGTCAAAAACAACACACCAGCTGCCACCGCACCAATTGTGATGAGCATAAGTAATAAGGTACTCGGGAAATAAGGCTGATAAGTACCTGCCTTACCAATCGTGAACCCCTTAGCGATCAGCCCTTCTTTTACCTTGGAAATATACTCAATATTTGTATCAACAAGATTCTTACCTGGTTCAGGTTTATCATACTTACGTAACAGATCCATACGAATATTGCGTTCCTGATCTGTAACAATCCATCTCTGAATAGCTTCATCTTGTTTAAGTTTAGGTTGCTCGTCTTTCGGAATAACATACATCCGTACTGCCTGATAATCATTCGCTATCGCCATAGGCACAAGGCCTTCCTGTTTAAAAAATTGCAATTGTAACGGATGTTCAATTAATGCCAAAGTCAACTGACGTGCTTTTACTTTCTCAAGTGTAAGTGGAAGTAAATTAGGATAACCCAAGGCTTCATCACCAACAAACATCAATGCTGATACCTTATCAATACCTGATAAACGCTTAAACACAGCATTAATATCTTCAGCCTGTACATTCGTATAATTTGTAGGCCTTGCCACTACATAAAAGCCCTGCTGAGCCACATAGTTCATCTCATCAGTAGGCAATCCCAAATTCCATTTTATTACTTTTTCATAATTAGCCTTTACTGCCATAATCTTTCGCTGCTCATCAAGAACATTCACCCGCTCAGGGTTCAGCCGCAACTTCAAATCTTCTTTAACTTCAGCAAACACCTTCGGGTCATGACCAACTACATATATATCCTCAGCTTGAATACGACCTGTTTCCACCAAGCTGCGCCAAGTACTATCACTGAGCATACCAGCATAATACTGATGCAAAATTTGTGCCCCAGACAAGGCTGTGACTTTACCACTTTTATTGAGTTTTTCCAATGTTGTCTCATAAACGGCCAAAGAAGTAATACCGGCGTCTCTTACTTTCTGCATCAGAGCATCAAGAGGCACACCCTCAAGCCCAGCCAATTCAACAACATCCTCATATTCCATGACCAATTCAACTTTGCTATTATTTTCTTCAACCTTATGCCGTTGCCAGACAATTGTTAAAGCTGCCACTAAACCAATCACAATCAACAGTATTAACATCTGGTTATATTTAAAACGTTTCAAAAAATTCTCCCACCTTATGTAGAAATAAGATTATGCAACTCTATTGTAACCTACAATTACAATACTTTATGCAAATTCATCATATTCTGGCACGGCATGCCAATCTCCTGCTTGCAGGATAAAAAAACGCTAGCTCATCCTTTTGAAGCCCAAAGAGTAAAACCTACGTTAAACACAAAGGTCACAAAGAAGCGCAAAGGACACAAAGGGAAATGTTTTTTATAATATCTTCTTAGTGGTCTTTGTATCCGCGTAGCGGCTTTGTATCTTTGTGGTAAAAATAGGGTTTCACCACTTGTTTTATAAAAAGCTTATACTTTCTAGTATATTACGAAAAACTCTAGTTATAAGGGTTAGTGTGAACGATTGTCCAGATAGAGAGTCACTTTCCCATTTTCCATAACAATATCACGCACATTCACATGAAATGGCAGCTTATTTACATCAACTAAGGGAATCTCAGTCAAGATAGAACCGCCAATATTGCCTGTAATCATATTATTAATTAAGAAGCGGTCGGTAACAAACTTAATTTTTTGCCCATCACTGACAATCTTACCTTCCAAACTGACAGCTACATTGGCAAACCCACCAATGGAAAAAGTACTGCTGGCTTTTATCTTATCAGGTGTGATAGCCACAGCAGCATTTTTTACCCCCTTAACAGTTTGATTGAGGTAACGGGCCAGCTCATCTTGAGACACAACTGCTGTAATATCAACATCATCAACTGATTGCAACTCAACCAGTCGGCTACTTAGAAGCTTGCCCACATTAAGTTCTGCGTTGGTTAATGCAATACTCATCTCAGAAAAAATAATCTTATCAATCTTAGCTTGCTCGGCCTTAATCTGAATCGTATCAAATTTACCGCCTAACATAAGCACAGCTGGACTTTTTGTAAGCTTAGCGATCACGCGATCACTACCTGTCAGACTCATCATCCCCTGGTTCACAACATTTGACATAACCATAGGCAAGAATAGTTCTGTGGCTGCTACCAAAATTAGAACAAATACCAATGTAAAAAATAAGCGTTTGCTCACACCAATGCACCTCCTTGAAAGACGCGATAGCATTTTTCTTATTGTTTAGTATCGTTTTTTAAGTATGCCTCAATAAAACCAACAAGCTCACCATCCATGACAGCATTGACATTCCCTGTTTCATGGTTGGTACGATGATCTTTAACCAAATTATAAGGATGAAACACATAGGAACGAATCTGGCTACCCCACTCAATAGCCTGGTAGTCTCCGCCCAATTCGGTTTTAGCATCAGCTTGTTTCTGCTGCTCTATTTCATACAGTCTGGCGCGCAGCATCTTCATACATTGCTCCCGGTTTTTGATCTGAGAACGTTGGCTTTGACACTGAGCTACCACACCTGTTGGTACATGTGTCATACGCACCGCCGAGTCGGTCTTATTAATATGCTGTCCGCCAGCCCCCCCCGCCCGGAAAGTATCCACCCGAATATCAGCCATGTTAATATCAATTTCCACATTATCATCAATCTCAGGCATAACATCAACAGCAGCAAAGGAGGTATGACGACGGCCACTAGAATCAAAAGGTGAAATACGCACCAATCGGTGCACACCTTTTTCTGATTTAAGATAGCCATAGGCGTTGGGTCCAGACACTAAAATGGTAGCACTTTTAACCCCAGCTTCATCTCCTGCCAATAAGTCCATTGTTTCCACATTATAGCCATTTTTTTCCGACCAACGTACATACATCCTCAGTAACATTTGAGCCCAATCCTGAGCCTCAGTTCCCCCTGCACCAGCATGCAACGTCAATATGGCATTACTATGATCATGTTCCCCCGACAACATCAGGGTAAGTTCTAAACTCTCGATTTCTGTAGTCATTCTATTTATTATATCCACTACTTCAGGATATACGCTCTCATCATTTTCATCCATGCCTAGCTGCCATAACATGGTCATATCCTCATAACTAGTCATCAAATTATAATACTGGGCTACAGTGCCCTTCAGATCGTTTAGCTCCTGAGCTACCTTCTGGGCGGAATTAGGATCATCCCAAAACCCCGGCCCTCCCATTGTATTTTCCAATAAGGAAATACGTTCCTCTTTACCAGCTACGTCAAAGAGAAACCCTCACTTCAGCTAATTTTTGTTCGAAAGCAACAATTGATACGCGTAAATCTTCTAATAACAAACTATTCAACTCCAATAATTCTTAAAAAATTTTAAACCCCATTAAACACAAAGACGCAAAGCCGCTAACGCGGTCAAAAAGAACACAAAGGGGATATGATAAACACGTCTTTGTGCATCTTTGTGATCTTTGTTTTTTAAAACGCTTTTACTTATTCACTCCACAACATTTTTTGTATTTCTTGCCTGAACCGCAGGTGCATAGTTCATTGCGGCCAGTGTGATCCTTATTGACTATAGGTTGTTTGGTCTTGGCCTCTACTTCTGCCTCTTCCTCACCATGACTCTCATGAGCCTGTTGCAAACGATCTTCTGGTTGAGATACAATATTGACCCTATAGATATATTTTGCAATATCTTCCTGAATCAGTTCAATAAGTTGCTGGAACATATCATAAGCTTCAATCTTATATTCAATTAACGGATCACGCTGCCCATATGACCTGAGGCTAATACCTTCTCGCAGCATATCCATCGCATCCAGGTGTTCCATCCATTTGGAATCAACCACTTTGAGCATAACCACTTTTTCCATCTCGCGCATATTATCAGTACCAAATACAGCTTCACGAGCATCATATGTCTCTGTCGCAGTGCGCAGTAGTTCTTCATGCAGTTCTTCACGACTAAGCTTATTAAGAACATCCACTTTCAACTGACCGACTGGCGCAAAAATTTCCTCACAATATTCAATTAAGGCTTTATGATCCCATTCTTCAGGATATAGTTTTTCATCGGCATACAGCTCCATACCCCGATCAACTAGTTTTTCAACCATGTGGAAAATATTTTCCCGCAGATTCTCGCCTTCCAAAATTTGTCGTCTTTGGCTGTAAATAACCATACGCTGTTGGTTCATAACATCATCATATTCAAGTACATGCTTACGTATATCAAAATTACGACCTTCCACTTTCTTTTGTGCTTGCTCAATGGAACGCGTAATCAAGCTATGTTCGATAGGTTCATCTTCACCCATACCCAACTTTTCCATAATGGTCGCAATATTATCAGAACCAAAGAGTCGCATCAAATCATCTTCTAGAGATAAGTAAAAATGGGAGGAACCAGGATCCCCCTGACGACCAGCACGACCACGCAGCTGATTATCGATACGACGACTTTCATGACGCTCTGTGCCAATAATATGAAGTCCGCCTAGTTCTGCCACGCCATCGCCGAGTACTATGTCAGTACCCCGTCCAGCCATATTTGTCGCAATGGTCACTGCGTTCATTTGACCAGCCTGAGATATAATCTGGGCTTCCATTTCATGAAATTTAGCATTGAGCACATTATGCTCCACACCTTTTTTCTTGAGCATTGCGCTAAGTTCTTCAGACTGCACAATAGAGGTCGTACCCACGAGCAGCGGTTGCCCTTTAGCATGGCGTTCCTGAATAGCCGCTACCACCGCCCGATATTTAGCCCGCGTGTTTTTATAGATAATATCAGGCAAATCCTGACGAGACACTGCTTTATTGGTAGGAATCGTAATAACATCCAGCTTATAAATTTTGCGGAATTCTGCTTCCTCAGTCTTAGCTGTACCCGTCATACCGGACAGTTTTTTGTACATACGAAAATAATTTTGGAAGGTAATAGAGGCCAATGTTTGGCTCTCCCGTTCTACTTTTACCCCTTCCTTCGCTTCAATGGACTGATGCAAGCCATCTGAATATCGACGGCCAAACATGAGTCTGCCCGTAAATTCATCAACAATAACGACTTCCCCATCTTTTACCACATAGTCCCGATCACGTTTCATGAGTCCCTGAGCTCTTAATGCCTGATTAAAATGATGAGACATTTCAATATTTGCACTATCATACAAGTTGCTAATACCCAGCAGTTTTTCAGCTTTAGCAATACCGCTCTCCGTAGGTGCTACCGTACGGAGCTTTTCATCAATCGTATAGTCTTCTGTTTCCTTAAGTTTGGGCACGATTCTAGCCATTACATGATAGAGTTCGGTGGATTTCTCCCCTGGCCCGGAAATGATCAGCGGCGTTCGTGCTTCATCAATCAAGATACTATCCACTTCATCCACAATCGCATAATTAAGTGGACGCTGTACCATTTGTTCAGAATAAATAACCATATTATCTCTAAGATAATCAAAACCAAATTCATTATTAGTACCATATGTAATATCAGCATGATAAGCTTGCTTCCGGTCCACAAAATCCAAACCATGTGCAATAAGCCCCACTGACAACCCTAAAAAACGATACACTTTCCCCATCCACTCGCTGTCACGTTTAGCCAAATAATCATTGACAGTAACCACATGTACGCCTTTGCCGGTAAGAGCATTTAGATAAGTGGCCAGGGTACCGACCAGGGTTTTACCTTCACCTGTACGCATTTCAGCAATATTACCTTCATGCAGCGTAATCCCGCCCAAGAGTTGGACATCGAAATGCCGCATCCCCAGTACGCGCCGGGAAGCTTCCCTGACTACAGCAAAGGCTTCAGGCAAAATATCATCAAGTGTTTCGCCTTTTTCTAGACGACGTTTAAATCCACCGGTCTTAGCTGACAAAGAAGTATCACTCAACTTATGCATTTCAGCTTCCAATGAATTAATTTGTTCCACATATTTCATCATGCGTTTAATTTCTTTTTCATTATCGTCGCCAAATAATTTTTTTAGAAACTTAATCAAAAGGTATCAGCTCCTTAATAATTGGCACACTAAACAAATTTTATATCATTTGGTTTACAGTATATGCCTAATTTAAAATTTTATCAAACAATCTACAATAAGTCAAAATAAACAAGGTTTTTTCTACTATCTAAATTAATTCTGAATGTATATAGTATCTTTTTCTGAAAAATGGGCATACTTAGTTATATATAACTACTTACGGGAGGTTTTAAAACTTGACGATTCATAAGCTTAATGACATTAATATTATTGGCCAAATTGCTGATTTAAAAGATATTGACTACAAAAACACACTTGCCATTACTGCATTAATTGAAATTTTTATTGAAAAAGGACTCTTCACCAGAGAAGATTTTTCCCACAAGGCACAAGCTCTAGAAAATCTAACCCTAGCAGAGATCATCTCACAGCGACGTCTACAACGATTAGAACGCATTTCAAAAAACACGCTAATAACATAAAAAAAGCCGAGGAATATTCCTCAGCTTTTTAAACAGTTTAAATCTCCACTTACTTAAAATCTGGCTCAATCAACCCGTAATTACCGTCTTTACGACGATATAGTACATTAGCTTCTTCAGTATCAGAATTAGTAAAAACAAAGAAATCATGGTTAATTAGATTCATTTGCAGAATAGCTTCTTCCAAATCCATAGGTTTAACAGGAAAACGTTTTGTTTTAACAATTTTCTTTCCGTCATCTTCAATCAAAGTATTGGCTACTAACTCACCTTTGAAATGATCACTTTTCAGTTTGCGAGAGAGTTTGGTTTTATATTTTTCAATTTGTTTTTCAATTTTATCCACTACAAGGTCAATAGAGGTATACATATCAACAGTGGCTTCTTCACCTCTCAGCATTATACCGTTGACAGGCACTGTTAGCTCAATAATGTGACGACCTTTTTCCACTGTAAGTATGGCCGTAATTTCACCAAGGGAATCAAAATACTTGGTAATTTTACTAACACGCTTTACAACATAGTCCTTCAATGCTGGTGTAATTTCAATATTTTTGCCTCGTACAGTTATTGACATAATAGCCATCTCCTCTCTTGTATCCTATATTAGTATTATTCTCCATAGACTAATTAATTCCTGTCTGAAAACTAATTATCAAGAAAATTAAATTTTTTTATAAAATAAGAAAAACGCTAGCGCGTCCTTTTGAATCCCCGAGAGTAAAACCCACGTTAAACACAAAGGTCACAAAGAAGCGCAAAGGACACAAAGGTAAAATTTATTTATAATATCTTCTTTGTGGTCTTTGTGTCCGCATAGCAACTTTGTATCTTTGTGATAAAAATAGGGTTTCACCACTTGTTTTACAAAAAAGCTTATACTTTCTGATTCCGTCAAAAAAACCCGGCTATAATAGCCGGGTATATTTGTCTAATATAGATTAAGCTTTAGCAACATTAGCTGCTTGAGGTCCACGTGCACCATCAACAATATCAAACTCTACTTGTTGACCTTCAGTTAAAGTTTTGAACCCTTGATCTTGAATTGCAGAAAAATGTACGAAAACATCTCCACCATCTTCTCTCTCAAGAAAACCATAGCCTTTTTCGGAACTAAACCATTTAACTTTACCAATCATTATGAAACGCCTCCTAAAATAAACAATAAAATCGATCAACCCAGTGACCACAACACAAAGTATATCACCACTGGTTATTGCTGTCAACGTGAACCCTGCTAGGATTTGACATTTCGACTTTACTATAAGATTTTCGACAAAAAGGCCTGGGTGCGCTCCTCTTTAGCATTGGTAAAAATCTGCTCAGGAGTACCTTCTTCAATAATACGACCTTCATCCATGAAAATCACCCGATCACCAACTTCTCGAGCAAAACCCATCTCATGTGTCACAATTGCCATTGTCATCCCTTCATGAGCCAATTCTTTCATAACATCAAGAACTTCATTTACCATTTCCGGGTCAAGAGCTGAAGTCGGCTCATCAAATAACATTACTTTAGGACGCATAGCAAGGGCTCTGGCAATTGCCACACGTTGTTGCTGTCCACCTGACAATTGTTCTGGATAAGCCTGAGGCTTATCTCCCAGGCCAACCTTATTTAGCAGATCGAGTGCAATCTTCTCAGCCTCAACTTTGCTCATTTTACGCACTTGCATGGGCGCTAAGATCACGTTTTCCAACACAGTTTTATGAGGGAACAAATTGAACCGCTGAAATACCATCCCCACTTCAATGCGCACTTTATTAACATTAGCCTCACAGTCAAGAGGAATACCATCAACAATGACTTCCCCTTCTGTCGGCTCTTCTAAGAAATTAATGCAACGCAGCAGTGTACTCTTACCAGAACCGCTGGGGCCAATGATAACCACGACTTCTCTCTCATCAACATGCAAGTCAATGCCTTTGAGCACGTGGAGTTTACCAAATTTTTTATGAATATTTTTAATGCTTATCATCGATTTTATACCTCCGCTCCAAATAATCCACCAAGCGGGAAATAGTGAACGTCATAATCAAATAAATCACTGCAACTGACAACCATATTTCAAAAGATCCATAAGTGCGGGCAATTATGAGCTGCCCTCTGCGCGTCAATTCCTCAAAACCGATGACTGACACTAATGAAGAATCTTTCATCATCGCAATAAATTCATTACCTAAAGGCGGAATAATGCGTTTAAAGGCTTGGGGCAAAATAATATGCCGCATAGTTTGTCCCCAGGTCAAACCAAGGGAACGACCGGCTTCCATTTGTCCTTTATCAATCGACTGAATACCACCCCGAAAAATTTCAGCAACATAAGCACCACTATTAATACTGCAAGCAGTAATGGCCGCAATAAAAGGATCAATACGTGTTCCCAGAATAATCGGTAAAGCAAAATAGACAAGAAATAATTGCACAAGCAGTGGCGTACCACGGATAAAATCCACATATACCGCAGCCAATGCTTTAATAATCCAGGTTTTAGATAACCGAGCGATGCCGACAAGCATGCCAATTAACATACCAACACTCACACTAACTGCCGTAATCTTTACAGTAACCCCTGCACCCAAGAGCAGCAGCGGAAAAGACCGTACAACCAATTCAAAATCAAAATTCATTTCTTTCACCCTTAATTCAATAATATAAAATTACATATGCATAGAAATACATAATATGATTATAATCATACAATATCGGACTGTCAATCATATTTAAATACGTGTAATACAAAGAAACAGTCCCATTATACACCTTCGAACTGGCATATAATGGGACTGTTTTGTTTATTTCCTTATTGAGGTTTTTTGCCAAACCATTTCACGTAAATTTTTTCATACTCGCCGTTCTTTTTCAATTCATCCAAAGCTTTATCAATCTTCTCGGTTAATTCTTTATTCTTCTTAGCAGTCCCAATGCCATACTCTTCAGCTGTCAACGGCTGACCGACTTCTTTGGCATCCTTACCACCAGCTTTAGCAATATAATAATCATTTACAGGCTTATCATTCACAACAGCATCAACGCCGCCAGCTTTAAGTTCCAAAAATGCTTCTGGAGCAGTATTAAATTCACGAACCTGGGCATTTTTAACTTTCTTAGCTTCATCAGCACCAGTAGTACCTATCTGTACAGCAATCTTTTTACCTTCTAGGTCAGCGAAATTCTTAATAGTAGTATTATCGTTCTTGACTACTGTAGTCAGTCCGGACTTATAATATGGCTTAGAGAAGTTAATCTTCTTGCTTCTTTCTTCCGTAATCGTCATCGCCGAAATAGTCACATCAACAGTACCTGCGTCAAGGCCAGGGATCAAACCGTCAAAACCCATATTTTGAATCTGTACCTCATAGCCCATTTGTTTACCAATGGCTCTAATTAAATCCATATCAAAACCTGCATATTCTTTTGAACCCTCTTCTTGAAACTCAAAAGGAGCAAAAGCAGCATCAGAACCAACCTTAAGCACCTTAGCAGTCGGTGCTGCTTGATTGCCGCAACCAACCAAACCAAATGATAATATAAGGACCCCTACAATCATCAATGAAATAAGCTTTTTAGACATGTTATATACCTCCCATGAACTTTTTCTCTTGTTTATAATTATACATATTCATTGCATAATTAGTCAATCATTTAATAAAATATTTTATAATATCTTCTTTGTGTTAAAAGTAGGTTTTCTCATCTATTTAATACAAACTTATAAATTATGATACTACGTAAAAAACTCGGATGATTTCTCATCCGAGCATTGTATGCTGATCATACAGGACCATACTGCTTAGCTGACCTGGTCTTTGACCCCACACCCGCCTGCTGGAAGGTTCGCTAATAAGAATTCAATCTCCTCACTACTGCCCCTCTCGAATCTAGCTATCTAAGCTAATAACTCGGCAGGACTTACCCCTAAACCGCACCATGCTCAGAGCCGCTTTGGACTCCTTAAGTGGATCGTTTCGCCTGCGACTGGCATCGACTTTCAACCACAGACCTAAGCAGTATGTTCGCAGACAGTATTATAACCCGTTTTTTAAGAACTTGCAAGTAAAAAATTATTGAACCTTTTAGGGCGTCAGTTTGTTACCTACTCTGTTACTTCACGGCTTTTATATGAAATAATTCAGCCTCTTGGTGAAACAGGCGTGAATTAAACACTTGGAACTTTGCATCAAGAGAGGCGATATCTTCTTGGGTGGCAAGATCAGCAATGGCGTCTTTAGTAAGAGTATTATGCAACATCCCATCAAACTTTGCATCCAATTCTTCAGTAAGATGCATTAACGCACCAATCAATAACGTATTTTCATTCTGCTGCTCTGTAATCTTTTCTACTTTTTCTTTTAATTCGGATAAATTATTATCAATTTTTTCAACTCGCACTAAAAGTTGTCTCTGTCCTTCAAGTATCTGCTTTAAAACTGCTTCCACTCGCACACCCCCTCTTACCTACAGTATACATTATAACAAAATACTAAGACAAGCTACAAATTTTGCAATAATGTAATTTTTACCAAATATGTCCTACCTATATGAAAGAATGATAATTCTCCACTAAGGTGAATTATCATTCTCTATTTACTGTATAAGTTCAAAATCTTTACTGAGTTCTATATATATGGTCAAATTAACCGTGAAATTTTTTCAAGATCAGTTATAGAAGAGACCATTTGTTGTATAGCAGAAGCGATCTGTTCAGTGGCAATCGCCTGATGCTCGCTTTGTGCAGAGCAGGCTGCAAGTTTTTCATCAATTGCCATAATATCATTACGAATATTCAACAATATTTTTGTAATATCCTGGGTAGAATCGGCACTCGTGACTGCCATTTTTCGAATTTCTTCAGCAACGACTGCAAAACCACGACCATGCTCACCAGCACGGGCTGCCTCTATCGCGGCATTTAAACCAAGTAAATTGGAATTGGCCGCTACACTTCTGATAAATCCAAGAATTTCATCTGTTTTATGCAATTCTTGTACAACGCTATGACCTGTTACTTTCAAATTATTAATCATTTGGGCCAAACCCGTCGCCGTGGTCGCAATTTCTTCTGTTGTAGCAATAACCTCTTCAGATGTTGCCGCCAAGGATTGAGCAGCACTACTAAGAATCTCCTGATTTTTAAGACTAATTCCCATTGTGATTACGCCGACTGTCTTTCCAACCTTATCCTTAATTGGCATGGACGATGATTTAAAGGGCACCCCATAGATCTCCTTAGGTACATTACTTAAGGTAGGTTCCCCTGATCTCAAAATTTTCTTAAACCCCGCACCTGGTGGAATAGCCGCCCCTACGGGAAGCTTTATGTCTATTTCTTTGCCAGGTAGATAGTATACAAATTTCTCCTCATCTGTAATACCAAACATAACGTCGATTGGAAATAGTTTTTGCACCATTGGCAAAGTTTTTTTCATAGTTTCCAATACTTCATTAAACTCATGGTTCTCCATCGTTTCCACAACTTCCAACTCCCTTTAATGATTAAGTTTATCCTTTTGCTAAGAAATGCTATACCTACAATCATCTCTAACGGAAATATGTTGATATATAACTAGATCCTAATTAAATTCAACATTTTAATTCTATATCCTGCTAACTTACGCTATATTTCGACTAATGTATAAATTGAAGCTATCTTTCAACTTTAAAATTAATACAAATCTAGCCCCTATAGAATCATTTATAGATGCCTAAATAAGTCAAACCTGTTCCACACGCAAACCCTAGAAATCCAAAATGAGGAATAGCTTTTGCTATTCCTCACTTTGATTCTCTATGTCCTGAAATAAATTGGGTTACTTATCTACCTCACAAAGCAACTTCTTTCTATTCGGACAAAAGGTTATTCATAACTGGCTAGTTATGTTTTTTTGCATTATTAGATTTCAGTCAGCTATAGCGCTGGCCGCACTTTTCGACTTTGGTCCTCCTATTTTCCAGGTCGCGCCAATACGCCCTGAATTCTCACTGCCGCTGATTGACCAAGCTGCATTCCACATTAAGCTATCTTTAGCATAGTGAAAGATTCCAACTGCAAATGCCTGTTTTCCTCCATATGTTCCGGCACCAACAGCGATCTGAGTCGGGGCGTTTGGATCATAGTCAAGTGGTGCTAATGCAGATAATGCCGCAGCCATTGCACCGACGTTGTCAATTCTGTCCGATAGTCTGTCTATACGGGACTCAAAGTGACTCATTCTATTACTGAGTGCTGTATCGGCCTCAGCTCGGACTGTAGCCTCCTGATCTAACTGGCTCTTATTTACTGCATCATCAGAGGCTGTACCAGCCGTTACTCCATGAATCTGTCCGCCAACAGTTACTTCACCGCCGACCTTTAAAGTACCCGTTACCTCAGCGTTACCGTTGACGGTCGAACTACCATTGACAGTCGAACTTCCGTTGACGATGGAACTGCCGTCCACTGTTGATGTTCCATTAACTTTTGCACTGCCATTTACAGTCGAACTACCATTGACGATAGAACTGCCGTCCACTGTTGATGTTCCATTAACTTTTGCGCTGCCATTTACAGTCGAACTACCATTGACGATGGAACTGCCATCCACTGTTGATGTTCCATTAACTTTTGCGCTGCCATTTACAGTCGAACTACCATTGACGATGGAACTGCCATCCACTGTTGATGTTCCATTAACTTTTGCGCTGCCATTTACAGTCGAGCTACCATTAACGATGGAACTACCGTCCACTGTTGATGTTCCATTAACTTTTGCGCTGCCATTTACAGTCGAACTACCATTGACGATAGAACTGCCGTCCACTGTTGATGTTCCGTTAACTTTTGCGCTGCCATTTACAGTCGAACTACCATTAACGATGGAACTGCCGTCCACTGTTGATGTTCCGTTAACTTTTGCGCTGCCATTTACAGTCGAGCTACCATTAACGATGGAACTGCCGTCCACTGTTGATGTTCCGTTAACTTTCTCGCTGCCATTTACAGTCGAACTACCATTAACGATGGAACTACCGTCCACTGTTGATGTTCCATTAACTTTTTCGCTGCCATTTACAGTCGAACTACCATTAACGATAGAACTACCGTCCACTGTTGATGTTCCATTAACTTTTTCGCTGCCGTTAACGGTCGAACTACCATTAACGATGGAACTACCGTCCACTGTTGATGTTCCATTAACTTTCTCGCTGCCATTAACGGTTGAACTACCATTGACGATGGAACTACCATCCACTGTTGATGTTCCGTTAACTTTTTCATTGCCATTAACGATTGAATTACCGTTGACATTGCTCGTACCAATGACGCTGCTCGTGCCTACGACGCTGCTCGTGCCTACGACATTGCTCGTGCCTACGACGTTGCTCGTACCTACGACATTGCTCGTGCCTACGACGCTGCTCGTACCTACGACGCTGCTCGTACCTACGACATTGCTCGTGCCTACGACATTGCTCGTGCCTACGACATTGCTCGTGCCTACGACGCTGCTCGTGCCTACGACATTGCTCGTGCCAACGACATTGCTCGTGCCTACGACATTGCTCGTGCCTACGACGCTGCTCGTGCCACCGACGCTGCTCGTGCCTACGACATTGCTCGTGCCTACGACATTGCTCGTGCCTACGACGCTGCTCGTGCCACTAATGTTGGTATTTTTGAGGTTTGTAGTACCGTTGACTGTAGCGTTTTCACCTATAGTAATATCATTCTCTATATTAGCACTACCGTCTCCCGAGGAGTCAGCAACCACATCAAGGTGAGAGACTGTCGCTGCCATACAAGGAACTGTACAAACGACTTGGAATACTAAACAAAATATCAATACAAGTAACTTTTTTCCCATTTTTATTTGCACCTCTCATTCTATTTTTAATAATTTTTCGTTTAAATTTACACGTAAGCTACAAGTGATCCACCTCAACTTTCTTAAAAGAAATACCCTGATAAGTTCTTTTTGTTCCATCACTAAGCCGTACCCGATCCCTGATCACACCAAGTGTTCAGATAGGAAGAACTCCTAAGTTAACTACTATACAAATAGTCCAGGCAGTTCATGTCCTATTTTTGCCAAAAATGAATTTTTAATACTATTTTTTTGGGGGAGTATTAATATCTCATCCATTTTGGAAAAAGGATACTCTAAGTCAGGCTAGTCTATATATATTCACATTTTTTACATTTATTACCATGCAGTTTCCAAAAAAATATTTAATATGCACCATTTAATTTTAAGTATTTTCTAATTATTAGATCACCCCTTCAAAAGATCCGACACTTATTTAGCATGCCAAAATAAAAAAAGACAGACCTCTCCCCGAAGATGTATTCCTATGGCGTACATCTCCTGGAAAAAGTCTGTCTTTCACTATAAAAATAAAGTAATTAGATGATTCTTCATCAATGTGCCAATATCAATTCAAACCTGAAGCATTCCGTTGTTTTTCATAATATGCTTTTGATTTGGCTACCTTTTGAATGTGATGTCCCATGATTACTCGGTCATACTAGCAGATCTACCTGTTGCATCGTTCCAACAACTCCGTTTTCTTTAAGAAAAATCCCTGTACTTCGTACCTGTCCCTGCAGCTGGTTATTAGAATCCTTCAGCGCAAACTCGGTATTCCCATTACCTAAATAAATAGCACCAACGCCTTTTTGCCCCAAGGCGAATAACTGATCATTACCCTGGGCATCTTTAGTCCAAATACGTAGTTTGTCATAAATAAGATCATTTTCATCAATCCAGTTGTTTCCATCCAAATCATATTGAGCTAAATCTGCAAAACCATTGCCACTCTGCGGGCCAAACAGTTCTTGTCCATTATTTACCATGCCATCATTATTACGATCAAGGGCCAGAAAGCCGCTACCAGGTTTCAAAAATGACATTTCTTCAGTACTGCCATCAGAATCCAAATCAAAGCGAATTTTTTTCTCCGTTAGCTGAGCTGCGGGACTATCAAAATTAATGACCAATGGATCACGCAAGGCATCCCCAGCCTTAATATCAACACATTGCTCAGACATAAACTGTCTGCTCATGCCAAGCTCTGCCGAAAAATTTATTTCCTTACCATCAACGGTTTTTACAACGCCTGCCGCCTGAAAAACTGTATGCTCTTGCTCAATATGCGCCTGATAAGAATGGTACTCCAGCCCCCAGCCAAGCATAGACTGGGATTGATTCTGAAATGGCATCCTAGTGGAAAACAACTTTACCCCTCTGCTCTCCTGTCCTACTGTATCAGCACCTTCTATGTCAGCAGGCAAAACAAATTTGATTCTTTTCCCTGTCAATGCCTCCAACAGCGTCTGAATAAGACGGATTCTCTGCTTATCCCCTTCGCTCAATTCGAATACTGATTTATCCCCAGACACACTTTGCGCTGCCTGAGTCTGCTGACTGGTATACAATTCCTTTGCCTGAGCTGAGATCTCAGCCTTAACAGATTGTGCATCAGCCTCTACCCCAGCACTACTTCCTTGGCTATCCCAAGCTCTTACAGACTCCTCTTGGACATCTTTCTCCACCAAACTATGCTGACTAGACATAGCAATAGTAGAACTATCAATCTTCATCCTTATCTCCTCCTTGATTCCAGATGAAATACAACACTGCGGCACTCCTTAACCAGCGTTATATTTGAAAAAGTACATGCCCCTTTTACTATTTATCGAAATAATCAGATATTTAATTAACCATTATTTTCAAATAATACTAAAATGATCATTTCTGATCCCATTGTCAGCAAACCCTATATAAAATGACTAAAAGGCTGGTGCTTTCATAAGCCACCAGCCTTCTACAATCATCTTGCAGGGTCAGGCCTTGCGTTATTGCGTTTTTTGTCTCGTTGCACAATCCAATAGATCTGCCTTTTCTTTCAATATTTCATCACTAGCAACACTGTTAAATCCTCTCGAAATTCTAGAAGGGTCAATCCCAAATTCCTTGGCAAGTTCCTGCTGTGTAGCAATACCGTTTTTCAGTGCTAGATAGATTATTAGATTTCTGTTAGCTACATCATCTCTTGAACGACTTCGACTCTTCAAATATTCTTCTTTGAAAGATAACTCAGTGCTAATTAAACTTATGTAGTCCGCTAGGGTGATGGCATTTTCAATGTTTCTATCTTTAATTATATCTTCCTCTTCATTGAAATAGGCTCTTTCGATATCATCATATTCATCGTATGATTTCATAAATTCATTATATCGGGAAAGCGCACTTTCACGGTTATCCGCAAATAAATCTAAAACTAGTTTGGTATTTACAATATTACTACCCATTTTCAGATATTCCCGATGACTGCTCCAACGATAATCTAGCCCTGAGCACATTCCAGCTTTAGCTGGGTTATAGTGAATATATTTCAATATCATCTGCAAATACGCATCTTTATTGCAAAGCTTTGCATTATACCGTTGCTGGAAAACATGACCGACATGTTTATGCTTAAAATTGTAATACTGGGTGTATGATTGCTGAATTCCTTGCATTATCTTTGACAAGGGATTTTGACTGACTTCTAACAACAGGTGTACGTGATTGTCCATTAACGCATAAGCGTAGAGATAAAAACTAAACTTTTCCTTATAGTCTGCGATTAGGGCTAAGTATTTGGCCTTATCCTGCTCGTCATTAAATATTATGTCCTTATTGTTACCGCGTGCAGTAATATGATAGACTGCGCCATTATAATGTATTCTGAGCGGTCTAGCCATATCATCACCCCATCATTTCCCATTTTGCATATATTAACATAGCAAGCGCAATATCGCAAGGCCTGACCCCAGTTGAATTCTGACCCCAGTTGAATTCAATGCGCAAGGGAATCCCTTTCCCCCCAGGCCGTTGACTTGTCCATAGCAGTTACTTCGGCTTGCAGGATGTCTATCCACTCTTGCACCTGAGCTGATTCTGTCTCGCTGAGGGTCCGACTGGCGGCGTATGTAGCGAGTTTACGCATTTCTAGCAGCTTGGCCTCAATTTTCTCCAGAGCCTCTAGTCTGCGGCAAACCCAGTTCAGATGCTCTCTACGGATTTTTTCTGTTAATTCACACACATCAATTCACTTCCATTCTGTTACCTTTCAAATCAAGAACCCGTACTAATCTACTTTAACATTGCCCCTATTAACAGCAAGAGCCTGGGCTTTCACTAAGAAAGTTCAGGCTCTTGTTATTATCTTTTCCAATTCATGCTACTAACATGGGTCAATATTTCACCGTCATAGGCTGCTGCAACTTGATGTTGTCGTTTGCCGAGATTGATTTGAAATTGCAAATTGTGAGTAATCAATTGATTATCTCTTTGTATTTCACCAAATATTTCCTGTGCTTCCGTTGAGGCCTTAAATCCATCATCTGCTATCTGATCAATCATAACCTGCAGTTGCTCCCGTTGGTTCATCAGCTCATAAAAGAGATCCATATCCTTCTTGCCCAAAAACTTAACCATCTCTTTTGTCAGGAAACGATAGTCCAACCACAATTGTCTAGTCGTTTTTCCTGTCATACTACTTGCCAACTGCTTTGGCCATACGAGTCTGCTTCATTGCCCCCACCCAGGCCTCCCGGAGTTCAGAAAGCACTGACTTGGCCTGCAGAAGCTGCTCTTTGTCTTTTTTCATATTACCTTGAATCAGGCAATGTACGATATATTCGTATAATGGCATCCATGTTTTCGATATTTCATATTTCATATCTAAGGTAGCCATAAATTCTCGTACAATATCTTGGGCCCGAAGATTAGCATTGTGAGATTGTTGCATATTCCCCTGATCCATGGACGTTACGCTTTCACTGACGAACCGAATGGCACCATTATATAACAGCAATGTCAACTCTTCTGGCGACGATGTCATGATTTGCTGATTTTTATAGGCACTAGTCATATTAGTGTTTACCATAAATTTCACTCCCTAACAAAAATTAATCTATATTTGTCTAACTGCTTAACTGTTGAGACAACCAAGTACTCTGGGTACTTAGTTTAGACAGAGCCGTTTCCATGGCGTTAAACTTGGTATAATAAGCCTCTTCCATATCATCTTCCCGGGCTTTGGCTGCGGTAATGCGCGTCGTATATTCTTTGATTCTTTTTGCAATATCACTCTTGGTATCAGTTGAGGCCGTAGCAGTCGTACCTGCCTGTTGAGCCATGATATCCATCGTAGATTTTAATGCATCATACAACCGTCCAGCAATCCCTTGGGTATTAGGATCAATTGTCGTCGTACCAGCCTTATTTGTCCCTGCAGTGGCAAAAATCTTGTTAAGAATAGTGGGATCACTTGTTAACGCCGTTCTCAGCTTTGTTTCATCCAAATACAACTTGCCTCTTTCCGTGTAAGTACCAGTTGTAATACCGATAGATGAAGCATTGGTATACTGTCCAGTCAAACCAGAAATAGGATTGGCAAAAGCATTTCTCATGTTACTGACAAGGCTGTTCAATGTTGTATCATTATGAAGCATACCACTCTGGGCCTTGAGATTCCAGGCTGTAATCTCCGTCTCTTTCATCGAAGACTTCTGATCATCAGTAAGGGGGAGAAAATCAGTATAACGTGTCTCATCTCGTTTGGTATTAATCGACGATAAAATGGCATTGTAGGAGTCAACTAAAGATTTGATGCTAGCCACCGCTTTGTCAACATCATTCGTTATACCAATGCTAATTGATTGCAGAGTTGAATCCGTACTGCTAACAGCCGGAGAAATGCCTGTAAGGTTATAGGATACACCAGCGATCGTAAAAGCATTGCTAGCCTGGGTCAACGCCGCCCCATCTAGGGTAAAACTAGCGTCTTTACCACCTTGATGTAGTTTTAACGTATTGGCTAAGAAGCTGATTCCCGCAGCATCACTACCTGTAAAATTCAGACTCTTTCCGGTTGCGGACTGCAGTATTATTTTTCCTGTAGTCGAATCATATGAGGCATTGACATTTGGTACTGTACTATGAATTCGGTCTAGCATATCTTGCAAGGAATCGCTAGCTGGAATAACCTCCACTGATTTGAACGTATTCGTACCAGTCCCATCGTCAATTTGCAAGGTGAATTTATCTGTAGCTCCAAATCCTGCAAATTCTGCAAATTGAGTATTTAACGCCGCAGTCTTGTCCAGAGGAATCGTAACACTGCTCGTACTTGTTGTTACTTTCCCCGCGTTAAAAGTTGCAGGAAGATGTAACTGGCTAAATAAATCCTTGGCACTTTGATCACTACTATCGATGGAAAGTGTCCCACTCTGGGTTGGTGTAATGGAAAAATTCCCAGTCGCGGCATCAAAACTAGCAGTGGCATTGCTGCCTGCATTAATTTTGTCCATGACCTGCTGCAAGGTATCACTCGTATTGATGGAAATACTCTCTGTAGTACCGGTGACTGAGTTGGTTAATTTCAGTGTAGAGTCTGTAAGATTCTTAAATTGACTGGCAAGAGTTTTGCTAGCATCAACCTGCACAGTCCCATGAATACTACCACTACTCGACACGTTGGAACCAGTGGCCATTACCCCAACAGGTAGTTTCAGCTTATCAGCAAGAAAGCTCATGCCAGCCGTATTGCTACCGGCAAAACTGATATCGGCAGTTGCTCCCGAATTGTTCGTGGTAAGAAAAAAACGATCCAGGGTACTGTCATAGTTAGCTGTTACATTGATCCCCGCATTATTAATTTGACTGACAAAATCATTGATGCTACCAGTGGGACTCACTGCAATTGTAGCACTCGCCGAACCATTAGCGATGGTAATTGACATGTTAGGGATATCGGCTACAGCTGTCCCATTGTAGAATTGTGAAGCAATTGTAGTCCTATCTACAGTAGTACCTGCCGCAGAAAGGCTAGCAGTACTCGTAAGCTTCACTCCATCAGCCAACTGGGAAACCGTCAATGAATGATTCACATTGGCAGCATCGGCCCGCGCTGTCGCTGTCGCTACCGATGTATTGCTAGAAGAAATTTTGTTCGGATTGAGCGTCGCCTGCAATTTATAGTTAAAAATTGTATTGCGAAAAGTGTTGATCTCATCATACATTTTATTCTTGGCATCCTTTTGCCATTGCAGGACTGTCTTCTTTTGGGTCAATCCTGCATTAGAGGCTCGCTGAGCTGTCATTAAGCTTTTGACCATCGCATCAACATCCATCCCCGAACCTGATAATCCGTATATTCCCGCCACAAAAAGGACCTCCTTTTAGAAAGTTCATTCTTATATTTTTTTATCTAATAAAATCCCTACATATTCTCGAATATTTGCCATTGTATCTAAAAATTCATGAGATGGAAACTCTTTCAGTACTTGTCCATTTTTCGTATCAACAAATTGCACCATTAGTTCATTTGTTTTTTCATGTAGAGTGACCTGCATATCCGCATTAGACACCTGTAAAAAATGATTCATAGCCTCTGACATCTGCTGTACATCCTCTATGTTCACTGATTTCTTCTCGGTTTTTTTATCACTAGAATCTACTGTAGCGTTGACAGCAAACTCACTTTTGTTCGAAGGAATCCCAGTTTGAGAATCAGAAATAGGCTTGGCTACAGGAGTAGGGGTAGCGGCAGAATTAACATTAATGTTCAATGCACTTATATCCATTCATAAAACACTCCTACATTTTCTATCTATTATTATTATCGTATGAAATGCCAATAATCTTTAGGGATAATAGGAAAAAACATTAAAAATTGATTAAGAAAACGCTATTGCATCCTTTAAAACTACAGCGAGTAAAACCCACGTTAACCACAAAGGTCACAAAGGAGCGCAAAGAACACAAAGAGTAATTGTTTTTATAATATCCCCTTTGTGTTCTTTGCGTCCGCATAGCGGCTTTGCATCTTTGTGGTTAAAACGTGGTTTTCCATTTATTTCGTAAAATTTTATAAAATTTGATACTATAAACCAAAAGCCAGAGACGTTTGTCTCTGGCTATTGATTTTAAACTTCTAGTTATGAAGGGACAACAATTATCTTAATAATTGAAGAACGCCTTGAGGCTGTTGATTGGCTTGAGCCAACATCGCTTGAGCAGCTTGGTTAAGAATATCATTTTTCTTAAATGCTGTCATTTCTTTAGCCATATCCACATCGCGGATACGGGACTCAGCAGCTGTCATGTTCTCGGAAGAAGTTCCCAAGTTGTTGATGGTGTGTTCTAAACGGTTTTGATAAGCACCCAGTTTGGAACGTTCTGCAGATACAGCTTGAATGGCATCATCAAGAACGCTGATCGCTGCAGTAGCTTTGTCATGAGTCGATACGTCGAGTGCAAACTCTTCATTTGTATTTGTTGTACCATTTGTTACGTTCGCAGTCGTTACGTAAGACGCAACTTGACCGTCTTTTGCTGCCACAGTGCTTTCACTACCGTCGCCACTAATGGCAAGGGCAGCAGAACGCATGTCGGCAACTTGGATCGTCATGCTTTGGCCTGCATTAGCACCGACTTGGAGGGTAGCTTGATAATCACCTTGTGGTGCAGTTTTTGCTGTTACAACAGGTGCAGTCGCAGTTTCTTCACCTTCATTTTGTTTTAGAAGAAGGTTACCATCTGCTCCGACAGAAGCCGTATATTTGGGACTAAGGGTTGCATTTTTGTTAATTGCATCCACTAGGGCTTTGGTTTGATCAGCAGCGTTTGTTGATTCTTTAATCGCTGTTCCTTTGGCATAGCCTACATTGGCTTCTTTGTTGGATACTTTGATTTCTGTACCGTCAATCGTGAAGGAACCACCATTGCCACTCACAGCACTTGTATCAACGGAGAATTCACCTGCTGTACCTACAGCTTTCACTGCCAGGTTGGTAGCTTGTAAATCTGAGCCTGTGGCTGTTTTTTCTGTCAAGTCGATTTTAAAGCCAGTAACTGTCACATCATATTTACCTGCTAATGTGGAATTTAGGCTAATCGCATCAGCTAAACCGGCTGCTTGAGCATTCACATCGCCAGTTCCAACGTTAAATTCTCCTTTAGCAGCATCAGCGCCACTTTCTACGGCTTTGAATTTTATTCCGGCAACTTCGGCAATATCGCCAGCTTTGAAGGCAGTCGCAATTTCAAAACTGTAATCGCCCTTGACTTCTGTTTTACCGCCAACCATCGTGCCTGTAGCTTTAGTTAAGGCATTACCAAGGGTTTTTGTATCCCAGCTGCCGCTAGAAGTAGTTGTATATTTCGAGAAATCGATACCGCCTTTATAGTCTGAATTCGTAGATAAAGCTTGAATCGCCTTTTGAATATTTGCTGCTGTATTATTGCTTGCCGTAGTATCTGAAAGGTAAATAGTTAGATTGCCTTTACTGTCTGCAGATGCAGCTGTGGTATCCGCACCTGTTGTAATCTCACCACCACCAAAAGTAACAGATTTACCAGCAAGTGAAGCACCCGCACCATTAGCTGCAGTACCACCAACTGTCATCCCACTAATATCTGTGCTATTAAACCCAGCAGCTGTAAGGCCTGTTTTGATAGCTGCAAGCATCTCGGCAGAATCAGCTAACGCACCAGTTACTGTCAGTGTTGCATTATCTTTATCCCACGTAGCTTTTGTCGTGGCATCAGCAGCACCTGTAGTTGTACCTGAAAACTTAATAGTGACACCATTTAACTCCGTTCCTGTAGAACCTGCAGTTAATTGCAAATCGGTAGAAAATAGAGCTGTTTTGGCTGCAGCAGCTGTAGTACCCGCTTGCTTAATCGTCACTGCGCTGAGATTGTTTCCTTTTGCATCAGAAATGGTTAACGTGTCATTAGTTCCCGCACCGCTAATAACTGGTGCAGCTAATGCAATACCGGATGCTTTGCCTGCTTTCTCTACAAATTGAAGGCTACCAGTACCTGCAGTGTTTGTCACTGTATATTGTCCACCCACTGTGGCATCTGCTTGAATCGCTGTTTGTAAGCTAGCCGCTTGTTGCGCTACAGCACTGTCTTTGGCACCCGCAGCACCAGTAGCAATTTTAAACACACCATCAATTGTAGCAACATCTCCAGCAGTACCACTGCTCGTTGTCCACTGTACCGCACTCGTTCCACCAAACTGTTTGGAAGTTATACTAAGCGTGGTGCCAGTTCCGATATCTGCAACACTTGATAGTTTATTGCCGTTTGCATCGGTTGCATTGCTGACAAGATCCTTTAATTCAGCATTTGTAGTAGCAACACCAACTGCCGCTAGATCAGCATTTGCGATAGTATAATCTGTTCCATCAACATTAATGGTTACTTTAGCAGTTGCGGCAATCCCACTTAAATCGGCTCCAGCTGCTGCTGCAGTACCCGTTACAGCGGCATTAGTACCAAGGGAAAATTGACGTTTTGATGCATCAGCAGCACCTAATACAGCTGTAAACGTTTGTCCACCTATTTTAAGGGTATCGCCTGCTTCTTTAAAGCCGCTTGTAAGGCTAAATGTAGAATCACCTGCTATTTCATTTACCCCACCTGAGAAAGTGCCTGTCCCCGCAACATTTGCCACACCTGCATTTGTGCCAGACGGTACAACGACTTTAAATTCGGTGTCAGCACCACTTGTTGAGAAATCAAAGTTATTAATTTGATCGTTTAAGATGTTATACAAATCACCACGATTAGTAGCTAAAGAGTTACTAGATGCATCTGTACCAATGGTAAAGGTAAATTTATCAGCAACTGAATCATATGAAAGGCCATTTGTTTGACTTGCACCTGTAGCTTGCTTAATTTCAATTTTTTGGGTATTTAGTGTAGCATCTGCAGTAGGATCAGTTGTATTTGCTTGGAATGTAATTCCGTTTGTCAAAGTAACCGCTGATTTGATCGCCTTCGTGCTGGCAGTAGTTTGTGTAATAGCACTTGCTTTACCCGTTGTAGCACTTGAAGAAGCTTGAACTGTTGTACTAGATGCAGAACCAACGATACTATTAGCATTCACTGCAAAGTTGGATAAAACGCCTTGAGTAACGCCAGCTTCGCCTGCGGACAAGGTGGTAGTTGCCGCTGTAGTAGTGGTTACTGGCAAATCTTTTCCTTTTAACAGTTTTTGCGTATTGAACTCTGTCGTGTTACCGATACGGTTAATCTCAGATGTCAGCTGATTCATTTCCTTCTGAATCTCGC
>Ga0316604_10000796_pt1 | contig 33148 bp, 25 predicted proteins | sample OWC_soil_day20_C_FD_207650 | JGI IMG/M metagenome (GOLD analysis project Ga0316604, IMG submission 207650) | Wetland soil microbial communities from Old Woman Creek delta, Ohio, United States - OWC_soil_day20_CT | ecosystem: Environmental > Terrestrial > Soil > Wetlands | place: USA: Ohio... | reverse complement strand
GCAGTTTTTAACGGCCGGTTTTTCTTCGGTTTTGTCTTACAGCATGCCGTTGTGGGTGGCCATTATGGCCCATTTTTCGTTGAATGAAAAATTGACGAAGCGTAAGATGACTGGGGTTGCCATGGGAATGGCCGGATTGGGGGTTTTACTGAACATCAGCAGCGGCGGTGTTTGGTGGGCGATCCTATTGACACTTGCGGGGGCGGTTGCCTGGGCTTTTTCCAGTATTCTTGTCAAATTGAAATTGCAACATTGCGACATTTTACAATATACGACCTGGCAAATGGCTGCGGGCGCACTCGTGTTGTCTGTTTACTGCCTAATCTTTGACCAGGGAGCTGTCCAGTGGAACTGGCTGGCAGCCGGATATTTATTGTATAATGGTGTTCTTGCATCCGCATTGGCGTTTTTTCTTTGGAACTATATTTTGTCAAACACTGAGGCTGGCAAGGCAGCTATTTCTGTGCTGGTGATCCCGATTGTTGGCGTATTGGCAGGCGTGATACTGCTGAAAGAACCACTCCATTGGAATACTATCACCGGAATTGTGATGATATTAGCCGGAATTTGGCTCGTCAAAGAACAATCCGAAGCACCATATTAATTTTACAGAGGAGAATGGTGAGAAACATGATTACGAACCGACTTTTTATCATACAAGCGAAGCTGCTGGAGAAAATTGCCGAGTACGGCAACAAAGAAATAGAACGGGATTATCCGCTGGCTTGGGAAATAATCCATATGGCCAGCTGCGGCAAAATTGGCCAATTACTGGCGTCCGGCCGGCAAATTGATCCTGAACTGGCGGCGATAGCTTGTTCTGTGCATGATTATGGAAGGATTGTTACCGGCAAACAAGCAAACCATGCCCAAAATGGTTATCAGCCGTTACAGGCTTTTTTGCGGGAATGTGACCAGTTTACGGATGAGGAAATAGAAGTAGTGGTTCAAGCGGCCCAAAACCATAGCAACAAAGATGAAATCGGAACGAAAATGGATGAACTGGTGAAAGATGCTGATGTGTTGGATTGTTACCAATACGGGGAAAAGATGGACCGGCCTGGACGGCATGAACGCCTGCTCAAGGTACTTTCGGAGTTTCCGTCCGCGTCTTTATAGATAGAGCAGGACATCAGCTTTTCCCAATAGTACTTGACAATAATGCTTTGTACACATATTATTAGTATGACAAGTATTAGTTAAACAATTATTAGCAAAGCAATTATTGGCGGATGGAATTTCTATTGCGAAAAATGCTGAGTAATTTCGATTACTCTATGAAGGTGAAAGATTTTGACGATGTTTTTTTCTTACGATGAATCGATCGGCATTCTGACCAATGAAGTCAGCCGAAAGATTGTCCACTACTTAACAATGCATCTGGAAAGCCATAATATTACCCCTGCGCAATGGGTAGTATTATTCCGGTTATCGCAGCAAGATGGCCTTTCCCAAACTGAGTTGGCTAAAAGAGTCAATAGAGATCAACCAACGTTGGCGCGGATATTAGATATTTTGGAAAACAAAAATCTGATCGAACGGCGAGCAAGCAAGGAAGACCGCCGTTCATTCATTATTTTGCTTACGGCAAAGGGAACTTCATTAGTACAGGAATTAGCCCCGTATGTGGAAAACGTTTACCAAAAAATGTTACGTGGTATCTCAAAAGAGAATTTGACGATATACAGCCAAACACTCAATGCCATTAAGAATAATATTCTTGCTGATTGATGATATAAGTGAGCCTTAGGTTCGGAGGGAGTTATTGCCCCCGCCGAACCCTTAGAGCGAACTTAAGACTGAGGCTCGAAATCTTTGATTTCGCGAAGCCGAAGTTTCACTTTAGGGTTTCGAGTGTTATAGCCTGTTGATCCCCGACCTAAGAGGGCGGGGTCCCTGTGCCCTGTGGGTATTACAGGCTGTTAACGAGATAAATACAATGAACTATTTGTAATCGAAGAGGAGGAAGAAAAATGTCTAGTAATGAACATCCTTTTGCCCCTGCGGCTCCGGCTGGCCTGATGGTATTGACTTTTTACCTGAGCGCCTTATTTCCCGTATTGATCGGTACTGCGCCGGAGGAACTGATCTATGTATTGATCCCGCTTGGTTTGGCTGGCGGAATTGTACAGCTTTCCAGCGGTATCATGGAGCTCCGCTGCGGCATGATCGTTCCTGGGAATATTATGTGTGGGTTTAGTGCGTTTATGTTTTTGGGAATGGGAGAAAATCTTTTGAAAATATTTAAGTTGATTCCGGCTCACACGGCAGCGGTTGATGGGTATGTTTTTATGGTTATGGGACTTTATATGGTAGGTTTTACCCTCCCGTTTTTGCATAAAAACCTGGTTGCCGGCATCTTCATGATCACAACCGATATCTTTTTCTGCGGCTGCGGTATTGCTTGGATCTTTGGGTTGCCGATCTTCTTTAAGATCGCCACTTGGTCATTAGTGCCGATTGTTATCACGGCAATGTGGCAGGCGATTGCCGAAGTATTGAACCATAGCATGGGACGTGAAATCGTTAAAATGGGCACGCCGTTATTAAAGTAATTGAACTGTAAAAGCAGAGCAACGAGCGCCATTGGCGCTCGTTTTATTATTCCCAGAATGAAAAACCAGGGCAAAATATTGACATAGCGAATGGCAAAGGCTAATATGGACATAAGTGTATATTGGGTAAACCTGCCGAAAGGCTGGGACACAAAGCTATGGGTTTGTGGGTAATATTCGTCTATGATTGCCGAGTTGCATTTTCTCGGGAGCCCGTCTGAATAAGCCGGGCTTTTCTCATGCAATCCATTTGTATTGTAAGAAGTGCTGCGTGTAGCTTTTTGAGAAATTGTCCTAAAAAAGGATTGACATGTATGTGCGGGTTGCGGTACTATCAAATTATTATATAAAAAGGCAATTTTTACTAGAAATGGACTTTTGCAGCGGGGAGTTTATGTAGTAATTATATATAAGGAGGAAACGAAAGAACATGTCATTGTCAAAAAAAATGGTGGGCTATTTTTTAATTGTGGTTTTTGTAGCAGTCGCAGCGTTCCTCTATACCATTAATGCAACCAGCCAGTCTGAAGCTGATATTGCCAATCTTAGTGCTTATGAAGTTCCGCGCATGGAAAAAACCCAGGAACTCATGATAAACACCGTATCCCAGACGGCTAATATTCGGGGTTATTTTATGTACGGCGATGAAAATTACCTTGCGGAATATCTGCGGTTGGTTGAGCGAAATGCGCAAGTAGAAGAAGAGTTGTTGCAGGAGACTAAGACGGAAGAGGCCAGAAAGATGCTGGTGGAAATCCAATCCCTTGACCAGAAATGCTCTAATCTGGCTAAAACCAAGGTAATTCCACTGCTGAAAGCAGGTAAGAAGGAAGAGGCACTGCAAATTCTTGGCAGCGAAATCGGTCCCCTGGCCAAAAGTTACCTTGCGAAAGTAGACGAATTTAAAAAATTACGTGTAACCAGGATACAACAGTCAACAAATGAAACGGTGGCTGACGCCAAGAAAACAAAAAGGGTGGCAACTACCGCCGCGGTTTTGGTCGCAATTATCGGTGTAGGTATTGGCGTATTTGCGGCACGGAAGATTACCGGACCGATTACCCGGCTGGAACATTTGATGCATGCCGCGAGTGACGGAGATTTGACGGTGAAAGCGTCTGTTGATACACAGGATGAAATCGGCCAGCTGTGTGAATCGTTTAACAAGATGATCACGGCGCAGTTGGATATTGTAAAGGCGATCCGAAACAGTGCGGTCGAGCTTACTGCCGCTTCGCAGGAAATGGCAGCTTCTTCTACGGAGGTATCCAACGCGACGACGAGCATCGCCAATGAAATCCAAGACGTGGCTGCCTCTATGGAAGAAGCCTCAAAATCGAGTGCGGAAACTGCCCAGGTCTTAGTGGAACTATCTTCACTGATCCAGATAGCCAAGGACAAGGCGGAATCGGCTACCGGTAATTCGGCAATAACGATCGATGCGGCTAAGGGCGGTAAAGCAACGGTGACCGATGCGATTACCAGCATGAATACGATCCACACCAGAACGACCGAGGCGGAAAAAGTCATCACGCTCCTCAACGAATATTCCCAGCAAATTGGGATCATTAATGAAACGATTACGGGAATTGCCAAACAAACGAATTTATTAGCTTTGAACGCAGCGATTGAGGCGGCCAGAGCGGGCGAAGCCGGGAAAGGATTCGCGGTTGTCGCCGAAGAGGTCAGGAAGTTGGCTGAACAGTCGAACGCAGAAGCGGAAAATATTTCCCAGCTCATTGGGAAAATTACCGAGAACACCGGCAGCGCCGTGGTCGCCATGAAGCATAGTTTGGCGGAAGTAGAAGCAGGTGTTGAGGCTGTCCATAAAGCGGATATGTCCTTGGAAAAAATCATGGCGGCAGTTACAGAAACGGTAAGCGATATCAATGGAATTGCCAAAGTAACGAACGCTGAAGTCGCATCGTCGGAAAAAATTGTCCAGTTGATTGAGGTTGTGGCGGAAGATATCGAAAAGACGGAACGGGATGCGCAACTGGTTGCGGCAGCAACCGAAGAGACGACAGCGACGATGCAAACAATCGCGGCAAGTTCTGAGCAGACAAGCGCCATGGCGCAAGACCTGCAAAATCTCATTACCCGGTTTCGGATATAATCTGGATAGAATACAGGGAGGTAGAGAGTAATGAAGCACTCGCTTGCAGTGAACGGGGACCAAGCTACAGTGACAGTCAACGGCAAAATCTATGCGCATGATGCCGGGCTTTTGCGGGATGATGTATTGGGGGCCATAGAAAAGGGCGTGAAATTTGTCCGTATGAATCTTGTAGATACTACGTATATTGATAGTTCAGGGTTGGGAGTTTTGGTTACGATCCATAAACTTTCCAAGGAACAAGGGGGCGGCCTTGTATTAACCGGTGTGCAAGGGATGGTTGCCGAATTGCTCAGACGGACACGGCTGGATCGGACGCTGTCTATTGAGTAAGGGTGCGAATAATGGGAAATAATCGAGACGACAATAAAATGGCTGAAGGTCTTTCTTCGGCGGATCGTTTTTGGCAGAAACAAGGCAGCTTTGCCTGGATCATTGCAGCGACAGTGTTTTTTGGTATGCTCTTATCGGGCATTATTTGGATTGATGCCTCGCAGAAGATATACGCCGAAAGGGAGGGCGAATTCGAGGATGCCGTCAGTGATATGGCGGGCGCATCGCTGGCTTTTGAGGAATACACGGTCAGTGCCATTCAACGTGCTGATCAGTTGCTGTTGTTGATGAAATCGCAATACGAAAAAGAAGGACGACACACAAATATAATACAGCTTATCAAAACAGTAGGCCTTGACAAAGAACCGCTGGTTTTGTTAAGTATAGCGGATGAAAACGGCGATTTGATGATGAGCAATCAAGTGCCGTTTCAATTTTCGAATATACAAGACCGGGAACATTTTCAAATCCATCAAAAAGCCATTTCAGATGAATTATTTATCAGCGATCCGGTTTTGGGCAGGTCTTCCGGACAGTTATCGATCCAGCTCACGCGGCGCGTTAATAAACCGGATGGAACGTTCGGCGGAGTTGTTGTTGCGTCACTATCTCCCGTTTACTTCACCGATTTTTACAAACAGGTCGATCTGGGTAATGATGGTGTGGTTGCTCTGGTGAAAAACAATGGAGTAATTGAATCCTGGGCGCCAAAAGATCTTTCTATTATTGGCAGTGATCTCAAGGAAATCGATAATGACTTATTCCGTCAGTTAGTGGAAAATGGAGTGGGAACTTATTTTGCCGCCCTTAATGTCGATGGTGTGAAACGGATTTATAATTACCGGGCGCTGCATGAGTATCCGCTGGTTGCACTTGCCGGCAAGTCGGAAAAAAGCGCATTCGTGAATTTTGCAGCGATGCGGCGCAAGCATATCTGGGACGCTGTCCTTATGACCGTTATCGTCCTTGTTGCTTGTGGGACCGCAATAGGAGTTACGATTGCGCGGACCAAGAATGCGGAAATGCAATTTATCGTCTACAAAATTTCTGAGATTGTCAGTTCGACAATGAAGCTCGAAGAGCTTTATCCGGCGATATATAAGCTTGTAGAGAAACGGATCCGGGCGAAAAATTTTTATATTGTTTTGTGCGACCAGTCCAATAATTCATTGCACATTCCTTATGAAGTGACGGAAAGCACAGCGAATTCGGCGGTATGCCCTGAAACATTTGCTCCGTTGGCTATGCATTCTATTCAGTCGGGGAATTTGTATGCTGTCGATCCTTGGAATTTGACGGGGTTTCATGATCAGGAGAATTTTGCTGCTCTGTGTAAGAATGGTATGTACTGGATTGGCGCCCCGCTCAAAAACAGCGCCGGTGAGTGTTTTGGCGTTGTAGCTGTTTTTGACATTGCAGATGGAACCGGGTATGTAAAAACAGATCAGCAAATATTGCTCTTTCTTTCGAACCAAATTGCCATGGCGATAGAACGAAAACGGATAGTAGTCGAATTGGCGAAAAGCCAGGAACGCTATCGTCTGGCGATGGAGGCTACTGAAGAAGGCTTGTGGGATTATGATTCAGTGCGGGATGAGTTCTACTATTCCGACCGGCTTGCCGAGATGACCGGGATCTCTCCCGGTGAGAGATTGACCTTGGAAGAGTTTGAAAAAAAAGTAGTTCCTCAGAAGGATATTCCCAGAATGCATGCGGCTGCCAGAGATATTTTAGAAGGCAAATCACCGTATTATTTTTTTGAATATAGCTCTGGGCAACCGGATGATCAACGCTGGATAATCATTCAGGGAAAAGCAATTTATGATGAGGCAGGGAAGCCGGTCCGAGTGACAGGTTCCAGCGTCGATATTACCAAACGAAAGAAAATGGAATTGGAAATCATGATGAAAAATGAAGCGTTGGCCGTTTTGAACACAAGAATCCAGGAAGATCTTAACTGGGCCGCTTTAGTGCAAAAAGATGCTTTGCCAAAGCCTTTTTACGGTAAGCTGGCGCAAGTAAATTCGTTTTACGTCCCTTACAATATGGTTAGCGGTGATTTTTTTAACTATCAATGGATTGAAAAGAACAGGCAATTACGGGGCTATCTTGTTGATGTAAGCGGGCACGGTATGGCGCCGGCAATGCAAATGGCAACATTAAAGACACTATTGGACAGCAGGCTTTTGCAGGATCATGAAATTACGGAAAGCGTATTTCAAGAGATTAATAAGATGATGCCGGAATACATGTTTGGCGAATATTTTGCCGGATTATTATACTTTGAATTTGATTTTCGATCTTCTTTGCTTAAAATTATATCCGCCGGCATCCAATTCTTTTTGTCTGCTAAACCTGCGGAGTGTAAGTTGGTTCCTGTTTTCAGCGGCTACTTAGGGATGTTTGATAAAGCAGAAGTACAGACGGAAATATTGCCATTCAAAGTGGGAGAAATTTATTGCCTGATGAGTGACGGCGTATCGGACTTGATAGAAGTGCATGGCGCTGCGCCACAGAAAGATTTTGCGGCCTATAGGGACTGGATCGATACATTGTCGCGACATCCTGACCGGAGTGATGATTTTTCGGCTGTTTGTATTGAAATTCTGCCGGATAAAACTCCGTATTGCCTTGAAATCCGGCAGCAGGACGAAATGGAAGCGGCGTTGGATACGATCCATGCGATCTTGGAACGAACCGCGCCGAACAATGCGACCCTGCTGGAAGTAGCGGTGAATGAGGCCGTTAATAATGCGCTGCGTGTCAGCGAGCAAGTAGGTATTAAAATAAAGCGGCTTGGCAATAAAGTCGCCATCCGGATCAAGGATGACGGTCCAGGTTTTTTGGCCGCGATAGACAATGCAGGGTTTATTAACGATCCCTTGTTGGAAGCAGAGTTTGACAGTAAATTTGATGAAATCCGGGAAGCGGAAAACGGTCGCGGAATCCTGATGATGAAAATGTTTTGTGATCAAGTTCTGTACAACGCGAAGGGGAATGAAGTATTATTGGTAAAACGGGATATTGAATAAAAAATAGGCCTACATAGGCCTATTTTTTTATTAGCAAATTCGATATTTTTTTCCGCATTGACAAACGCTTGCCGGTCTTTAAGGTCGATACCACAAATTATCCGGTTAATCCGGTTTTTATCCAACGCCTCAATGAAGTGCTCGGCAGAGGAATGGATTGATCGTAAAAAAAGGAATATTTTTCATGCCGGGGCCTGTTTGTCCGGTAGGATTAGCGACTGTTTTAGAGAATATTATTTACTATACATATTTTTGCTGCAGATGAATAACAAAACGGGAAAGGGTGATAATGTATGAAGCATTATGTCCTTGATACCAGTGTTTTGCTGCACAGCCCGAACGCCTTATTCGCTTTTAACGAGCATGTTGTTGTTCTCCCCGAAGTTGTTCTCGAAGAACTGGATCATTTCAAAAGTGAATCTTCTGACCGTGGTGTGAATAGTCGGCAAGTGAGCCGGATTATTGATTCTTTATTGGCGGCGGGGAATTTGCTTGATGGGGTGCCGGTCAATGACCATGGCGGTATTTTAAAGATAGAGACGACCCATCTCAGTACTAGGATGCCTGAATATTGGGACCACTCCAGAGCCGATAACCGGATACTGCAAGTCTGTAAAGGGCTTAGTGAAATTAACCATAATGTCATTTTAGTCAGCCGCGATACCAATATGCGGGTGAAGGCGGCCATCTTGAACATTCAGGCGGAAGACTTCCGCAATGACAAAGTTCCCGATGTGGAGGAGCAATATTCGGGCCGGGCCGTGGTGTATGCTTCTTCCGCTGTGATCAACGCGTTTCACGGCGATGATTCGGGTCATATCGATCCGGCTGGCCTGTATACCTTTGATGAACGCTCACATACTCTGTTGCCGGTTTCGTTAAGCGTAAACCAGTTTGTATTGATCTGCTCCACTGATAATGACCAGCATAAGGCGTTGGGCCGTTTTGACGGGCGCAGCGTGGTCCATCTGCGGTACCATAAACGCAGCCCGTTCGGTGTAATTCCCCGCAATGTAGGCCAAATCTTTATGCAGGAATGCCTGATGATGAGTGCGGAAGAGGCGCCATTGGTCATCATCAAAGGGCCGGCCGGAACGGCAAAAACGTTTTATTCCTTGGCTGTAGGCTTGCACAAGACGATGGATTGCCAACCGCGGGAATACCATCATTTGTTGATTTGCCGGCCGAATGTCCCCATGGATGAAGATATCGGCTATCTGCCCGGCACGGAAGTGGAAAAAGTCAGTCCGTTTATGCGCGGCATCCGTGATAATCTGTTTACGCTAATGCACAGCAATACCATTGAAGATGCCAGGGAATTGGCGCAGGCGGAAGATTCCGTTCAGATGTTGTTCGACAAGCGCATCATCCAGACGGAAGCGCTGGCCTTTCAACGCGGGCGGTCCTTGCAAAAATACTGGATGATTTTGGATGAAATGCAAAATTCCACTCCCCGCCAGGCGAAAGGCGTTATTACTCGTCCTGGTTTAGGTACAAAAATGATTTTGATCGGCGATCCGGCGCAAATCGACCACCCTTATCTGGACAGCCGCTCGAATGGACTGGTGTATGCCAGCGAAAAAATGCGCGGCTCCAAGCTGTGCTTCCAAATCACTCTTCAGCATGATGAGTGCGAGCGGTCTCCGTTGGCGGCGGAAGCGGCATTGAGGTTATAGTTTTACGGATACTATATAAGTGAGCCTTAGGTTCGGAGGGGGTTATTGCCCCCGCCGAACCCTTAGAGCGAACTTAAGACTGAGGCTCGAAATCTTTGATTTCGCGAAGCCGAAGTTTCCCTTTAGGGTTTCGAGTGTTATAGCCTGTTGATCCCCGACCTAAGAGGGCGGGGTCCCTGTGCCCTGTGGGTATTACAGGCTGTTAACGAGATAAATTGGAGATACAGAAGATTTAGGAGGAACTATGACTATTTTAGAACAGGTTTTGACAGCGAACCGGCGGTTTGTTGACCATTTGCCGGATGAGTATCTTCAAAAATCTTCTGAGAACAGTAAATTGCCAAGCCGGCAGCTGGCGATTTTTACCTGCATGGATACCCGGCTGGTCGACTTTTTGGAGCCGGCTATGGGGATCAAACGCGGGGAAGTAAAAATGATAAAAAACGCCGGCAATTCGGTGACCGGTCCGTTTGAAGCAACGATCCGAAGTTTGATTGTCGGAATTTTCGAGTTGGACGTGAAGGAGGTCATGGTGATTGGCCACCTTGACTGTGGCGTGGCGCATTCAACGGCGGAAGGGCTGATCCAAAAAATGCTGGAGCGTGGGATTTCTCCGGACGCGATTAAAATGATCGAAGCGGAACTGCGAAGTTGGATAGATCATTTCCACCACCCGATTGATAATATCGAAGAAGTAGTGTTGAAAATTCGCACCAACCCCCTGATCCCCAAAGATGTGCCTGTTCACGGGTTGATCTTTGATCCGCAGACGGGACAGCTCGAAGTTGTGGTAGACGGATATCAAGCCCATTCGAAGCAATAGATGGCCATTCGTTTTGTTGGATAAGTGTTTCCTTAACAGTAATTTCCTGAATTTTTATCGGTTTTTTGCATTTATGGCAGGAAAATCAATCCATGTAAGAGAAGATAAGCCGTGGTTCGCCTTTATGAGGTGAATTGCGGCTTATTTATATGCCTGGATCGCAAGACGATCATAATAATAATAAACAATAAACTGTCGTATTCAAGAAAGGAAGGGACTTATGTTCAAATCTATCCGTCAAAAAATTCTTTTTATGAATTGCGCTTTGGTCATTCTCGCTATTTTGCTGTCGATGTCGGCCAGTTATTATTGGTTATCGGCGGATTATGAGAAAACGATAGAACAAACAAATGCTGCAATGGCGGAAAGCTTGGCGGCGAATGTCAGCCAATTTATGCAGAACGCCTATAACATCAACACGGAACTAGGCGTTAATCCTGTCATGGCCGGTAATGACGGAACGAGACAAAAAAAATTACTAGTGGATGCGGTGAACCGGTATCCGTTTTTTCAATTGCTCGCCAGCCATAAACTAAACGGTGAGCAAACGGCAAGGTCCACCGGTGTCTTGGCGAACCGCGCCGATCGCTGGTGGTTTAAGAAATTCATCGCTGAAAAGAAACCCTATATCACGAAAACGTATTATTCTATTTATCTTAACAGCGCCGTTACTACGGCGGTGAATGGAATCTACGAGGGGGACAAACTGGTCGGAGTAATGATGGCCGACATCGAGACGAATTCCCTGCAGCAAATGGTGGAAAAATTTAACGTTGGGGAAGGGAATTACGCCTTTCTGTTAGATGGGGACGGGGTTGTTGTTGCTCACCCGGACAAAGGCCAGGTTGCGGAGTTATACAACTATAAAACGCAAAAAAAAGTTGTGTTGAAGAAAGATCCGCAAGGCAATGTGGTTAAAGATGCAAAAGGCAATGAAATAACAGAAGAAATTGGATTTACAGTCCCGGCGAAACTGAAGGCAATTACAGACAAGGTTTTGCAGGGCGAAAAAGGGATTGGCGAATATACGGACGATCGCGGCGAAGAATATATTTGTGTGTATCGCAGTGTTCCCATGCCGGGGAATTCGGATTCATGGAGTTTAATCATGGTTCAGAAAAAAAGCGTGGCGTTTGCTTTTTTGAACCAGGTGGCAATGAAAAATTTGTTGATTTGCGGTTTGGTGATTTGCCTTGCCGGCCTGCTGTCGTTCTGGTTTTCCCGGCGCCTAACAGATCCGATTATTGAGATTGTCCGTGCAGCGGAACGGATAAAAAACGGCGATTTAACGGCAAAAGTTTCTCTGCAGTCGAATGATGAGATTGGTGTCCTGGCTGCTAGCTTTAATAAAATGGCCGAAGATCTGCATGGTATGATCAAGGAAATTTATCGTTTGACAGAGGAACTGCAAAAAGGCTCCAACAACCTCATAGATATTTCCTCTACCGTTGCGGCTAACAGCCAGGAAATGAGCGCTACGATCGGCACGGTGAGCGCAGCAGTCGAAGAAATTACGGCCGGGACCGAGGAAAATGCCAGTTCGACGGAACAGGTCTCCCATAATGTTGAAGCGGTGGCAACGATGGCGAATGAAATGTCGGCTGCGGCTAAGGAATCTGCGGAAGCATCCGAACGTGTAGCCGGAGAAGTCAAGGCAGTAAGCGCCGTTATTGAAGACGTTTCGCAGAATATTCGTCAAGTAGCTGTATTTGCGCAAGAAGTGGCGGCTTCCTGTAAACGATCGATTGCTATCGCGGCGGAGGCAAAAAACCTTTCGTCCGAAACAAATGATATTATCATGAAGTCCAGTATTTCTTCCAAGCAAATCAGCCAAATTGTAGATATTATCCGCCGTATTGCCGAACAGACGAATATGCTGGCGTTGAACGCAACCATTGAGGCGGCCGGAGCAGGGGAAGCGGGCAAAGGATTTGCCGTAGTGGCAGCGGAGGTAAAAGAATTATCGAAACGAACGGCGGAAGAAGCCGCCCGCATTGGACAGCAGATTGAAGAGATGCAGAACAATATGGGCGAAGCAGTCGCTGCAGTGGGCAAAATCAGCGGTGTCATTGCCGAAACCATGGATATTACGCAAAATATCGCCGCGGCGGTCAGTGAGCCGGCACAGAATACGATGGATCCAGTTGCTGATACGGAGGCTGGAACGCGCAGAATGACAACCCTCAGCCGGGAAGTGGCAATTATCGCCGATAAGGCGGACCATGTTTCAAAGAGTGCGGCAGAGGCGTCTCGCGGTGTAGAAGCCATGTTCTATACTTCGGAAAATATTTCCCGGCAAGCGGGCGGAGTCGCCTCCCGGGCGGATGAAATGCAGATGATGATGAGGGCGATTGCGCAGGCCACGCAAGAAATTGCGCAAGGAACCCAGGACATTTCACAAAGTATACAAGATGCGGATAAAGCCATCGTCGAGACAGCGGAAAAAGCGGCAGAAGTAAGTGAACACGCCCATGAGATGGGTGAACTGGCAAACCGCTTACGGTTATTGGAGGGCAAGTTTAAATTATAGGAAGAAAAATTCCGGTTGCGGCAGGTGATCGACTTGGAAATGGATAGTGAATTATTAGCTGATTTCATTCAGGAAGCGAAGGTTCATATTGCAAATATGGAAGCCGGGCTTCTGGCTATGGAAAATGGTGAAAGTAACGATGATATCATTCATCGAATTTTTCGGGCCGCACACAGCATCAAAGGAACTGCCGGTTTTTTTGAGTTGGATAAGATTGTTCAGTTGGCGCATGGCATTGAAACCTTGTTTGGCGAGTTTCGCGACCGTCGGCTGCAAGCAAGTTCCGGCATGATCGATGTTTTACTGAAAGCGGCTGACCAGTTAAAGGACCTCGTCAATCATCCGGAGGTTAGCCATGCTGCTGACATTGCCGGCAATTTGACAACATTAAAACAGTTGCTCAAGGAAATCCGGAATTCGTCAGTCGGGCAGGAAGCATTGTCTGTTGAGCCTGTTGCGGCTGTTGTTGCGGCTGTTCTGCCGCCGCAAATAGCCGTAACAGTGGCTTGTGAGACCCCGCCGGTTCAAACTGTTGCGGAGAAAGAGCCCTTGACAGTAACTGCCCTGCAGCAACAGCCACGCGATGGACGTGAGGCGGCAACGGAAGACAATATACGGGTCAGCGTAAGTGTATTGAATGATTTACTTAATTTGGCGGGCGAATTGGTCGTGTGGCGCAATCAATTGCTGCGGATTGTCGAAGAGCCGGAGCGGCAAGGACCTCAACTGGAAATTGTCGCTAGAGGAATTGACGAATTGGCTACAAACCTGCAAAAAAATGTGATGAAAACCAGGATGCAGCCGATTTCGCATGTTTTTAATAAATTTCCGCGTATTGTTCGTGATCTGTCGCGAAAAACGGATAAAGAGATTGATTTGGTCATGAAAGGCATGAATGTTGAGCTGGACAGGTCTTTAATTGAAGCGTTGGTTGATCCGTTGACGCACCTGGTGCGAAACGCAATTGACCACGGCATTGAGTGCCCGAAAACGAGGCAGGCGGCCGGCAAACCGGTAGCGGGATCGTTGGTGCTGCATGCGTATCAAGAAAGCGACCGGGTTATTATCGACATTAGTGATGACGGGGCAGGCATCAATCCGGGACAAATAAAAAGCAAGGCCATACAAAAAGGCCTCGCCGGTGCAACAGAACTGGAAGCCATGGATGAAGCCGATATTATCAACCTCATCATGCGTCCGGGATTTTCCCTGGCGGAAAAAATAACCGATTTGTCCGGGCGCGGCGTCGGTATGGATGTAGTAAAGACGAATATTGAACAAATCGGCGGGAAAGTGGAGATTATTTCCGAACAGGGGGCAGGCACGACTTTCCGATTGATATTGCCACTGACTTTGGCGATTATTTCCGCTTTGATTGTGGTTGCTAATGAACAGTATTTTGTTATTCCGCAAGCCAATATCAAAGAATTTGTTCTGATCCACCCCGGGGAAACCAGCGAAAAAACAGTGAAAATGGTACAGGGCCGGCCGGTTTTGCTCCTGCGGGGGCGGTTGATCCCCTTGGTTGGCCTGAGTGATGTGTTGGCAGCAAAAGATGGGCCTGATTATAGGTCCGGCAAATCATGGCTAGCCGGCGAAGGCCAAACGTTACGTATTTTAATCATCAAGGCCGGAAATGCAGCGTACGGCCTGGTTGTTGATTCTATCTATGATACGGAAGAAATTTTGGTAAAGCCGCTTCCGGCTGTACTGGGTGACGAAGGTCTTTATTCCGGGGTGACTGTTCTTGGTGATGGCAGCATTGTCATGATCCTTGATACGGAAAAAATCCGGCTTCAGTCCGGACTTCCCGTTATGAAAGATAGTTCGCCGCAGTCTGTGAATATTACCGTACGAAAAAATGTAGAGGAAGAAAAACAATATATCCTCTTGTTTGCCTGTTCCGGCGGTGAAAAACTGGGGCTGGACCTGGCTATGGTATCTCGGGTTGAAGAGATTGATCCAGCCCAATTGCAGAAGATTGGTTCTAAATATTATTTTGTATTTCAAGGGCAAACGATCAGGGTCATTCGTCCAGAGTATTATGTACCGATTTCACGTAAAAAAAATGCACTGTCAAAATTGTATATCATTTTACCAAAGTTAATGAAACACTCTATCGGGATTGTTGCCGAGCGAGTATATGATGCAGTCTATACCACAATATCGCTGGATAAGGATGGCGTGAGTGGTACGGGGATTGTCGGCTCGGCTTTAATTAACGATACCGTGGTTACGTTGTTGGATATTCATGAAATGTTTGCGAAAGCGGCGCCGGAGTATTATACTGGTTTCATTGACCGAAAACGGTTGAGTGGAAAATCGTATCCCGCTAATTTTGACGATGTAAGAAAAACGACGGTGCTTCTTGTGGAGGATACACCGTTTTTCTTGAAAGTGATCAAGAACTATCTGGAAAGTGAAGGCTATGAGGTTATTACGGCGGAAAACGGGCGGGATGCTTATGAACTGCTGAACCAAATTCCGGTGGATTTAGTGGTCAGTGACATTGAAATGCCGGTTATGACCGGCATCGAATTGGTGCGGGCTATTCGAGACAATGATGTTTTGCGGGACTTGCCGGTAGTAGCTCTTACGTCATTAACCGGTGCTGCGAATAAGGAAAAAGGCCTGCGGGCCGGGTTCGATGTGTATGAATATAAACTGGACAGGACGAGATTACTCGATACCATCCGTGCTCTTTTGCGAAAACGGGCTGGGGGAAAATAACCCAAAGGACAGAGACCTATTACAACGTGATAATTTTTAGGTGTGAGGGTGGCTGGCAGTCATGGCAAAAATTTTAATCGTGGATGATAGTCCACTCGAAATAAAGATCATTCGCAAATTTTTAGGCGATGAATACGATATCGTGGAGACGGTTGACGGTAAAGCTGCGATCGAAATGGCGGAGTCGGAAAAGCCGGATCTAATCTTACTGGATATTATTATGCCGGAGATCGATGGTCTTTCTGTTTGCCGGGCGTTGAAAAGCAACTTGGCAACCAGTGATATTCCGGTAGTGTTCATTACCGCAGTTTCCGATTCACGGGATATTGTGAAAGGTTTTGAGGCTGGGGGTCAGGATTATATTACCAAACCATTCCATTCCCACGAATTATGCGCCCGGATCAAGGTGCATCTGGATCTGAAGAAATCAAAAGAGACTTTGATGGATTATGCGCAGGAAATGGAAATGAAAAACAAGGAATTGCAGGAATTAATGATCAAACTGGAAAACAGTGCGATGACCGATTTTTTGACTGGGTTGGCCAACCGCAGGCAAATGGTGCAACGGCTAATAGCGGAAGAATCGAATATTCGGCGTAATGGCTGTGAAGCGACGCTGATTATGGCGGATATTGACCATTTCAAGACGATTAATGATACCTATGGGCATGATTGCGGTGATTTGGTTCTGAAAAGTGTAGCCAACATAATCAAATCGGTGATCCGGGAAGAAGACGTTATTGCGCGGTGGGGTGGCGAAGAATTTATTATGTTGCTGCCTGGAATGGACTCAACATTGGGAAAAAATGCGGCCGAAAGAATCCGTCAATTGGTTGAGGCGGCTGTATTTCCTTGCCAGGAGAAGAAGTTTTCCATCACATTGACGTTAGGTGTGGCGAAACTGGATCAAACTGTAGGATTGGACGCCAGCATAAAAAAAGCGGACGAGGCGTTATATCAGGGTAAAAAATTGTCCAGAAACTGTGTTGTTGTTGCTGGCTAATTCCGCAGTGCAATAACTTTCTTAAAGACAGTAAAACCTCTGTTTGATGGCAGGAACCTGTTTCTGTGAGTATTTTGCCATCAAACAGAGGTTTTTTGGTTATATAGCGAGGAAGTTGTTTTGATAAACATTTTGTTTACTATGTACAAAGTATGTTGACAAAAATTGCCGTACGTTTTATGATAAACATGTTGTGAAATAATAAGCCTGTTGGCCATCGTTGCGGATGTTTTCCTCCGCGAATGGAATTGAAAAAATACAGTATACATGGTATTTTAGTCTTATATTACCATGCAGCGTTGCTTGCGAACTCGGCAGGGGGTATAACGACATAAAGGCGGTGAATTTTTTGAAGCAAGAAGAAGCTTTGCTTTTTCTCAATCGCATAGCCGAGGGAATTTCCCGTATGTTTGGGAATTCGTGTGAAGCATTGATCCATGATATGAACAATAAAAAACAATCGATCGTTTCAATTTATCATGGTGAAGTAACGAAACGGAATGTTGGCGATAGTTTATCTATTCTTGGTATAAAAGAAGTGGATGAATTATTTGAAGGTAAAGATTTGGTGAATTGCCTGGGACGGACCAAGGATGGCCGGATTTTGAAATGTTCTACGTTCCATTTGCGCGGTGATGATTATCATTACGCGTTGGGGATCAATTATGATTATACGAAATTAGAGGTGGCAAAAGCGGCGCTGGCAGAACTCACAGCCGTTGGGCAGCCAATTGAAGACGAATTATATTCTTCCGGCAATATGCTGCAGGATATTTTCGATGAGTGCCTCAAGCTTGTGGGAAAGCCGGTTGCCTTGCTGACAAGGGAAGACCGAAAAAAAATGATCGAATTGCTGATGGAACGGGGAGCTTTTAATTTTACGAAAGGCATCCCTATGATTGCTGAAAAGTTGAATATTTCCCGCTATACGATTTATAAATATTTGCGGAACCGGCCATAGATTCGGTCTTTGCAGCCGGTGGGAACGATTATTGGGCGAAAAAGGAAGCTCCCTTTGTCTGTGATGTCTAGACAAAGGGAGCTTCGTGTTTGTATTTATTTGGTTTTTTCTGTCATTTCCTTGATTAATTGCTGCATGGAATCATCCAGGTGATCCCGGATTGCTTGTTTGGCGACGTCGAACTGTTTGTTCTGCAGCGCTTTGACAATTGAATAGTGCTGATGTAAGGCCGAGGCTGCCATATTCTTTGTAATCAGCGAATATTGGCTGGCCAGACGGTGATAATGCATCAGGTTTAGGTACAGGTCCTCGGTCCTTTTGTTTTTTTCAGACCGTCTTGTTCTAGACGGTTCAGCGCGTCGCGAACAGGGGTGCGGCTTACTCCTAATTGTTGGCACAAATCAGGAATTGATAATTTTTGGGTTGGTTTAAACTGCCGGTTGATGATGCGGTCTTTTAAAATGGTATAATATTTAATAGAGCTTGTACAGAAGGCGTTTGGGGACTTTTCAGCATAGTTACTGAAGATGTGCTGACGGAAAAAAGGAAAATGATTGCGGCGATTATTGTGGTAAAACAATAGAGGCATTTTTCATTCGGCGGTCAGGCGAATGAAAAATGCCTCTATTGCCAAGAGTTACCCATGGTCAGATGAGTAACCTTGTATTATGGATCCGCTACACACTCAACACCTAGTCTGCTCGCAAAACAGTATAGATGCAGTGCATTTATATTTTACCACAAAATAGTTGTGAAAATATAACGTGTTACCAGATAAAACGGGTAAAATCTATAATCAATTCTATAAATCATTCTAGAATATGCTATAAAAGATGTCAAGCTTTTTTTCGGATTCTTTGATAATTTTTTGAATTATTTTTAGTGAGTGTAATGATGTTTCGCTAACCATGACAATTAATATTGCTATAAATGATGTTTCGCTAACCATGACAATTAATATTGCTATATGGAAGGGAGTGGCGAAATGTTGCCGGTAGTGTATAATAAATGTAGACTTACTTCGGATGGAGTCTTTTACGCCATCTGAAGTGCCTGTGCCCTGTGGGTATTACAGGCTGTGTGTAGGATAACAATGAGTGATAACCTATCTTCTGAAATCTGTCGGCGAGATAGGAACGCTGTGAAAATACGGTGTGAGGTGCGTCAAATGGATGCCAAAAATCGACGAAAGCAATTACTGGATATACTGAAACGGGTTGGCGCGCCGGTGACGGGGACGGCTTTGGCGCACGAACTTGGCGTAAGCCGGCAGGTAGTCGTTGGTGACATCGCCATATTACGGGCTGCAGGCGGAGAAATTGTTGCCACGCCGCAAGGTTATTTTTTGCCGGCTGCGCCAACGTCGTCTGTTCAAACCACTAAAATAGCCTGTCATCATGAAGGAGACCAATTGGCTGATGAATTAACTGTGATTATTGATAATGGCGGCAAGGTATTGGATGTGATTGTTGAGCACCCCGTATATGGAGAATTGCGGGCTAACCTCATGCTGGCTTCGCGGCGGGATATTGCGGATTTTCTACATAGGTTGGAGCATAGCGGCGCGAAACCTTTATCTGCGGTTACCGGCGGAGTTCATTTACACACGGTTGAGGTTCCTTCCCAACAAGTGCTTGCCCGGATCGAAAAAGAGTTGGCGGAGCAAGGGATACTGTTCAAGTAGGACCTTTGTCGAACAAACATTTCAAATAAGGCTTGTCATTTGCAAATGACAGTCGTATAATAACCATATCTGACAAGACAGGTGTATTGTCATCAAAGAATAAAAATATTGCCATGTATCATAGCGGCTGCGGAAGGCGCTGAGGCAGGAGGGAAAGACTTGATTGAATTAAAACAAAAAATTGAAAGACTGAAGCGGGATCGGAATGCTCTTGTTTTGGCGCATAACTATCAACTGGATGAAGTGCAGGAAGTAGCGGACTATGTTGGTGACTCTTTCTATTTGAGCAAAGTTGCGGCACAAATCGATTGCGAGGTAATCGTTTTTGGCGGTGTTCGTTTTATGGCCGAGACAGCCAAACTTCTCTCGCCGGACAAAGTTGTCTTATTGCCGGAAGCGGATGCAGGCTGCCCGTTGGCTGATACCATTACCGCTGAAGATGTGCGGGCTCTCAAACGACAATATCCCGGCGTTCCGGTGGTTTGTTACATCAATTCCTCTACGGAAGTGAAGGCGGAAAGTGATATCTGCTGCACATCGGCGAATGCAGTCAAGATTGTGGCGGCTTTGCCGGAGAAACAAGTGATTTTTGTTCCGGATGGAAACTTGGGGGATTATGTGGCAAAACAGCTGTCGGCTAAGGAACTGGTTTTATGGCAGGGGTGTTGCAATACGCATGCGAAAGTGAAGCCGGAGAATATAGTTCAGATGCGGGAACAGTATCCGGCGGCAAAAATTTTTGTTCACCCGGAATGTGATCCGGCGGTCGTGGAAATCGCTGATTTTGCCGGCAGCACCTCAGAAATCATCCGTCAGGCGGAAACATCTTCTGCTGAGGTTCTAATTATCGGAACAGAAGTTGGGGTGCTGTGTAATTTAAGGGCCTCGCAGCCTGGGAAGCGGATATTCTTACTACATCCTGGTTTGGTATGCCCGAATATGAAAAAGACAAAACTGCAGAGTATTTATGACGCCTTGGCCAATAATCACTGTGAAATCCAGATCGATGCGTTAATAGCCGATAAAGCAAAACGGGCGATTATACGGATGCTGGAGGTAGGTTAAGTGACGGAACGAGGCTATGTTTTGCCGGTGTGGGAAAAACAGAAAAATTTTGCAACCAAGCATTATGACGTCGTAGTTGTTGGTGCGGGCATTGCCGGAATGACAGTGGCTTTATCCATAGACCCCAAGCTGCAAGTGGCGCTTGTCAGCAAAGAACAAGTGGCGGAAAGCAGCACCTATAAAGCGCAGGGCGGCATTGCCGTGGCGGTAGGACCGGATGACAGTGCGCAGGATCACTTTTTGGATACCGTGAAAGTCGGGCAGGGGTTATGTTGTGAAGAAACGGTGCAAATTTTGGCTGGAGAGGGTCCGGGAGGGTTGGAATTCCTCCAATCGCTGGGGGCGGATTTTTGCCATAACCAGACTGGCTTGGATTTGACAAGGGAAGCGGCTCATTCGCATAACCGGGTGGTCCATTATTACGATTATACCGGGAAATATGTTGCGGAAGTATTGGCTTGTGAAGTCAGACGGCGAAACAACATAGACAGGTTCGGCGATTCGTTTTTACTGGATATCGTGACAGGGCCGGATCGATGTTGTGGCTGTGTGATTGAAGATGGCCGCGGGCTTGTGTATCTTCAATCAGCAGCAGTTGTTGTTGCGACGGGCGGGTACAGTGGATTATTCAAGCGTTCTACCAATGAAGTGTCGGCAAGCGGTGATGGGATTGCCGCCGCCTACCGCGCCGGTGCTGTGATTGCTGACATGGAGTTTGTCCAATTCCACCCAACGGCAACGACATTGCCATCAGGGAAAGTCTTTTTATTGACGGAGGCATTGCGCGGTGAAGGAGCGGTGTTGCGTAATTCGACAGGCGATCGGTTTATGCATCGTTACCATTCGTATGGGGAACTTGCTCCGCGTGACGAAGTGTCACGGGCTATCCTGAACGAAATTGCCCGTCAGGGCGGCGGGGTAGTATATCTGGATGCCCGGCATCTTGGGAAAACGTCTTTGACCGACCGCTTCCGGCAGGTTTATGCGGAATTGGCCAACAACAATTGCTATTTGGAACGCGATATGGTGCCTGTAACTCCTGCGGCCCATTATACGATCGGCGGGATTAAAACGGACCTATGGGGAAGGACAAATGTTGCTTCGCTGTTTGCCTGCGGCGAGGCTGCGGCGACGGGGGTTCATGGCGCTAACCGGTTGGCCAGCAACTCTTTGTTGGAGGGTCTTGTCTTCGGACGCAGGATAGCGGCCTATCTGAATGATACGCTTCAAACCACGCGAAAACCCTCCGGGGTGCCGGAAGGAATTACGGAACCAGGGCTTGTTGCTGCGAATTTAACCCTGCTGCGGAACAAATTGGACGGCGTTGCGGGCGTTGTGCGCAAGGGAGAAGAATTGGCGAATATGCTGCAATGGCTGAAAAAGAGCGAACCAGACCGGTCGTTTGCTTCGATAGACAGGAAACGGTGTCATGTCTATAATGCTTACCAATTGGCGGGATTGTTGTTGGAAGCGGCTCTGTTGCGGACGGAAAGCCGGGGGGCCCACTATCGTGCCGATTTTCCGGCGAAAAATGACAGGCAGTTTCGTAAACACACCCTGCAGCAATGGGGACAAAAAGCTCATATGGCGTAAAAGAGGATTGTAAATTACGATATTGTGGATTGCATTTTGCGGTACAATGTTTTGCGGGCGATACCTAATTCGCGCGCCGCTGCGCTGACGTTGCCGCCATGTTTTGATAATGCAGCTAAAATACGCTGCTGTTCGGTTTCTTTCATTATTTGCCGCTGTTGTTTTCGGACATCAGCGGCATTTAGCGTTTGAACGGGTGAAGATGATAAAGTTAAGGTGTGGCGAGCGAGCTTTTGCGTGAGAAAGATTTCGGACGGAAGGTCGGATAAGGTAATCTTATCTGCTTCCGTCAAACTGGTGGCCCGTTCAACTATGTTTTGCAGTTCGCGGATATTGCCCGGCCAGTTATATTGCTGTAAAAAATCCAGCACCGCTGGTTCCATTGTAAAATTCCGGTTTCTGTCCCGGCCCAACTTGTTTAAAAAATGGCCAATCAGCAGGGGGATGTCTTTTGAACGGCTGCGCAGCGGCGGCAGGGCGATGGAAATTACGTTTAAACGGTAATACAAGTCTTGCCGGAACGAGCCGTTTTCCACCTGCTGTAATAAATTTTTGTTGGTAGCGCAGATAAAGCGCACGTTAACGGGAATTACTTTGGTGCTGCCGATGCGGGTCAGTTTTTTTTCTTCCAGAACACGCAATAAGGCAACCTGCTGTTCTAATGGCATGTCGCCGATTTCATCCAGAAACAGGGTGCCACCGGCGGCCAATTCAAATTTCCCGGGTTTTCCTCCTTGTTTTGCTCCGGTGAAGGCGCCTTCGGCATAACCAAATAACTCGCTGCCAATCAGTTCCCGGGGAATAATGCCGCAATTCACCGCAACAAACGGACCGTTTTGCTGCTCGCTGCGATTGTGGATTGCCTGGGCGAAAATTTCTTTGCCTGTACCGCTTTCCCCCTGCAGAAGAATGTTGAACGAAGTGGTTGCCGCCAGTGATGCGACGCGTTTGGTTTCCTGTATCTCCGTGCTTTCGCCGATGATATCGTCGAATTGCAGGGAGGCGTTGTAACCGCTTACCCGGTTAATCAAGTTCTGGATTTGTTTAATGGGACGTAAAATAATAATTCCGCCGATGACGTTTCCCTGGTCATCGGTTAACGGTTCCCCGGATGTGAAGCAATGGAGGCGGTTTTTTTTGACGTCAACGATCAATTCAATGTCTTCATACCGGGTTTTGTGTAATAACATGTTGTGTGGTAAGGCAGCTTTTGCGCCGAATAGTTTTTCGATGGGCATTCCTAACACGTTTTGGGCGGTGTCGCTTAAGATTGCGTTTGCGGCCGGGTTGATTTCGGTGATCAGGCCCTGCTCGTCGATCATTAGCACGCCATCCGAAATAGTATTAAAGATATTTGTTAACCGGGTATTGGTAAAAGCCAACTCTCTGTTTTTCCTTCGGACATCCAACTGGGCCATTATCGCCTCTGCTGCCGAAACGGCCATTCCCAGAGTGTGCAAGTGGGTCATATGTGAGGCGCCGGAGATATTTAAGATGCCGATTAATTGGCGGCTGCTATCGAAAATAGGCGCGGCTGAACAGGTTAAACCGTGCTGTTGCTGGCAATAATGCTCGGCTCCTGAAATCTGAATGGGGGCCTGGATCGCCGCCACGGTACCGATCGCGTTTGTGCCGGTTTCTTTTTCCGACCACAAGGAGCCGCGAATAAAATTACGCGTCAACCGCTTTTTTTCTGGATCCGTATCACTGAGCAGTTCCATCACATAACCGTTTTCGTCGGCTAATACCACCACGAAACCGGAGCCGCGGACAAATTCATACAGATTGGACATGAAAGGTATAGCGATGGTGATCAAATCTTCTTTTTCGGCCAGAAGTTTGTTTAATGCCTTATCGACCAAACGGCAGGGTGGCACCTGCGTGTACGGATCGACTTGGTTTTCCCGGCAGCGTTGCCAAGATTGTTCTACTTTTGCGTGCAGTGGGCGGGTGATCGCTCTTCCGTTGATAAAATCTTCCCAGATCGGCAAAACCGGGTCTGAATAGTGATGAGTTGATGACATTGCTGGTTCACGCTCCTGATTTCTTCTTATCCGCTATATTTCGCGGTTAAACTATATATACCTGCAGAAATTCAAAAGATATGTGACAATTATGTTACCATATGTATACTTGATGTTGCAATGGTGACAAAAATGTTACATAATTCACAAATGAATTTCGGCCTGTTTTTACTTGCGGGAACCGTTGGAGTGAAAATGGTGTGCGGATTTGCTGGTGCCAAGGTAAGGAGGGCTGATGAATAAGTGATTTGGCATGGAAATTGCTTTTATAGAATGGCGGTAACAAAATATTATAAAGGCAGGGAATTTTTATGTGGGATCAACAAATTGACATTCATCAGATAGTTGAAATTCGGACGAAAACAACAACGTATTTAGGCGTTGGTGCGATCAACAAAATGTTTGATATCGCCGATCGTTTAATAGAACGGGGCATTAAGAAAACGGTTGTTGTGACAGGCAAAGGATCTCATATCAAGTCGGGTGCTTGGCCCGTTGTAAAGAAGGCGTTTGATGAGAAGGGCATCGAGTATGTCCTGTACAGTAAAATAACGCCGAATCCTACTGCTGACCAAGTGGATGAAGCGACGGAACTGGCAAAGAATTTTGGCGCGACCGGTGTTGTTGCGATTGGCGGCGGCAGTCCGATTGATGCGGGCAAAGGCGTGGCGGTCATGCTGGCTTACCCGGACAAAACTGCGCGGGATTTGTGCGAATTCAAATTTGCGGTGGAGAAAGCCGCGCCGATTATTGCTGTTAATCTGACGCATGGTACCGGAACGGAGGTCGACCGGTTTGCGGTGGTTTCCATTCCGGAGAAGGATTTTAAACCGGCGTTGGCGTTTGACTGTCTGTATCCGCTGTATTCCATCGATGATCCGGCGCTCATGGCGAATTTGCCGGCTGATCAGACGTCGTATGTGTCGGTGGATGCGGTGAACCATGTGATTGAGGCGGCAACTACGAAATTGGGCAATCCGTTTGCGGTTACTCTGGCGAAAGAAACGATTGCGTTGGTTGCCAAATATTTACCGTTGGCAAGGAAAGATCCGGCTGATCTTACTGCTCGTTATCATTTATTATATGCCTCGTTGATCGCCGGTGTTGCGTTCGATAACGGCCTGCTGCATTTTACCCATGCCCTTGAGCATCCGCTCAGCGGATTGAAGCCGGAATTGGCTCATGGCCTCGGATTGGGCGTTTTGCTGCCGTCGGTAGTAAAACAAATTTATCCGGCCAAAGCCCAGATCCTTGCCGATATTTTGGCGCCGATTGTACCTGGGTTGAAGGGAACGCCGGATGAAGCCGGCAAAGCATATGATGGGCTGAAAATCTGGTTGAAGGAAACGGGCATCAAAGATAGTTTGACGGAAGAAGGATTCTCGTTGGCTGATGTCGATAAATTAATGCACTTGGCGTTCCATACCCCGAGTCTTGATCTGCTGCTGAGCATGGCGCCGATTGAAGCAACAGAAGAGGTTGTGAAACAAATCTATATCGATTCGATGTAATTGATGGGTATTCGTATGAAAACGGACCTGCGGCATTTCTTGTGCGCAGGTCCGTTTTGTATAAGATCGATCCATGCATCACTGCCGGATTGATCGATTTAGTTATTCGATCAATTTAGAGTTTCACTGTCATGCCAACTTCTGAGTATCTTTCCGGTGCGACGAGGTAAGCGCCCAGATAATATTTTTTGTCAAGAAGATTTAATACTTTTACGTAGTATTCCGTATTGTTTACAGTTTTACTGATTTTGCAATCGACAACGTGGTAAGAAGGCAAATATACGTTATTCAGAGCGACATTGCCGTCACCCTCGGAATTGCCGTTGCCGTTGCTGAATACGCTCCGTACGGAACCGATATAATTTACGGCCAGGTTGGCAGCATAACCGTTTTTGTCTTCGTAATTGAAGCCGTAGGAGAATTTGCGGTACGGTATATCCGACACCTGGTCTTTAGCCCGGGTGTCATACGCGTTTGTATAGGAATAATTCACAAATGCTTTTACGGTTTTGCTGATTTTTTGGTGGAGTTCCGCTTCGAAGCCATGCATGTCAACGTGCGGAATGTTTTCATACTGGGTGTGGGCGTTGGCTTGGCCTTGCCCTTTGATCATGTTGTCAATATCTTTGTTGAAGTAGGTGACATCAAACCCGAGTTTGGAACTGAAAGTATGGGACAAGCCGATTTCCCGGTTAATGGCGGTTTCGGGCAGAAGGTATTGGCTGACACCGCTGCTTGCGCTTAAACCGTTCAGGTAGCCGCCGACACCGGATCTCTCCATGGCGTTTGGATATTTATAGCTTTTTCCGAACGCGCCGTGTAATGCGGTGCTGTCGGTGACATTGTAGTTAAAGCTCAGAACGGGGTCGTTCGCCGATTCGTTGCCTTTTAGATGATACGGATCGACGTATAAGCCGGTTGCGTAGGGGTAAGTTTTTGCATTAAAGAAGGCTGGATTGTTGATGTTCATACGGTCGTGGTTTTCGTAATGCCGGAAACCGATCGCGGTAGTCATTTCGCGGCAGACGTTGATCGTATCCTGGATATAAAAGCTTTGGTCGTGATAGGAATAGTCGGAATCGCAATAGCCACCTTTGGCTGTTTTGCTCAATGCGGAGTTAACTGCTAATTCGGTAAAATCCCGGGTTTCGTACGCGAAGCCGGTGGAGATTTTATTATCGGCATTGGCCTGGATATTATATTGGAATTCATAGCCTTTGACCGAACCGTTCCAGTAGTCGTGCAGTTTGGCGTTGCTGGTGTTGAGTGTGCTGTATTCTTTGGATTCGTATAATTTGAAGTTGAAGTCGCTTTTGCCGTTGATTTTGTGTTTGTAGATCGCGCCAATGTACGATTGCTTCATGGGGTCGTATTCCCAGTTGTACGTGCCGGTGAAGAAGTTGTTGTTGGCGATCGCGCCGCCCTGACCGGGAGTGGCATACATTGTTCCGTTGGGATAATAGCGGTTGGGGATTTGTACTTTTGTATCGGAATAAGAACCGAAAAACGTCAACGATGATTTTGGATCGATTTCCCAATCAAGTTTTCCGTTGTAGAATTTATTTTCTTTACTGGAATGAAGCGTATAACCGTCCGATAGTTCGCTTTTGGCATTAAAGAAATAATTGATATTTCCGTTGCTGCCGCCGATGGACGCGGAATATCTCCTGGTATCATAGCTGCCGTTTGCTAAGGTAACGGAGCCGAATGATTTGCCGCTGCCGCTCTTGGTCGTGATATAAATTACGCCGCCGGGAGCATCGGTACCGTAAATAACCGGTACGGCGCCTTTGAACACTTCGATCTTTTCAATAATATCCGTTGGGATACTGGATAAATCGACCCTGCCGTCACCGATCGGGGTGAGCTGCACGCCGTCGATAAAAATTTTCGTATTATTGGCATCGCTGCCGCGAATTTGGGCCGTGCTCTTGCCTTTGGTATTGCTGGTTGTTACATACAGGCCGGATACGTCGTTTAACGCTTCCGCCACGTTCTTCGCGCCTTTAGCTTTGATGTCTTCCTTGGTTATCACGGTTGCTTTGACTGGATTTTTCAGAGGTTTCGATTTCGTGTCGCTTACTACAACTTCCTCGAGTACAGTGTTGTCGGCGTTGGTTTCTGCTGCTCCGGCTATGGGTGTAAGGCTGGAACAGAGTAACAAACAGCCGGCGATGATTGCTGCTTTTTTCTCTTTTCTCACCGATTGTTAGCCCCTTTCATGAATGTTTCTGTAAATGCTTTGTCTGGTTTGGCGTGTTCGGATTTCTTACTTGTCCTGAGTCCTCCCTTCTATGTTTAAACACAACAAAAATAAACAAAAACAAATAAAAAATAAATCACATGTTTTCAGTATACAATTTTTCTAAATAAAAGCAACGATTCTAAGGGAAAAAATGCATAAAATTAAACTATTTACTATAAAAATAAAGTTAACGCAATATATAATATTGTTTATGTTGATTTATGTTGAAAAAAGTATTATGATATTTTTGTTGGAAAACTGGTATATTATTGCAGTCTGACCTGTTGATAATCAGGAAATAAGGCTAAAGATTACTGAAATAGATGGGTGGAAAGAATTTGTTTATGGTCGATAAAAAGGATGCTGCAGGCAAGAAGCACTTTATTTTTACGCTGACTCTGGCCGAAGCGCTGTTGGTTACCTTGTTTGGCGTGATGACAGCCATCACAAGTGCGGTAGTCCGCTTGCCCTTGCATATTCCCGGACATACCGGTTTATTGTTTATGTTCATGCTGACGCTGAGCTGTATTATTGTGCGGAAATTTGGCGCCGGAACCCTGGCCGGATTTATTGCCGGTTTTGTTGTCGTGCTTGTGGCGCCTGGGACGAAAGGCTTTTTTGCGGTGTTTGATTTTATGCTGCCCGGTTTATTCCTGGATGCATTCATTTTTTTATTTCCAGGAATGGCAGATCGGTGGTATTCGATGGGCCTGTTGGCTGGAACAGCGCATTTGACGAAACTTCTCTCCACGTATATCGTTGGCACTTTATTGCATTTGCCGCTCGGTTTTTTGTTTATCGGCTTGGGTATGGCGCTGCTGTTCCATTTCCTGTTTGGCTTTGGCGGCGGAGTTATTGCTTGTTTGGCCCGTGAACGGGTTGGATTCTTGCAAAAAATTTCTAAACAATGAGGTGGTTTGCTTGCAAATACTAGTTTGTATTGATGACACGGACAATATTGAAAGTCGGGGAACTGGCGAACTGGCAGAAATGATCCGGCGCTCTATGGAAGAAAAAGGCTGGGGCAAGACGCAGCATGTTACGAGACATCAATTGTTGCTGCATCCGGATATCCCCTATACGTCGCACAATAGCTCCATGTGCTTTCAAGCGGAAATCGAAGCAGCGCTGTTGCCGCATGTTATTTCGTATGCGGAGGCTTTTTTAGCACGGGAGTGTCAGCAAGAAGCAGATCCCGGTCTATGTGTCCTGGCTGTTGATGGCTTGACGGAGCAGGCGAAGCGCACAGTAATCAACTTTGGCTATAAGGCGAAAAAAACGGTATTAACCAAGGCTGAGGCGTATGACTTGGCAAACCAACTGGAGATTCATCTATCGGAACATGGTGGAACAGGACAGGGCGTTATTGGCGCGCTGGCCGGGGCAGGGCTGCGGTTAAGCAACAATGACGGATGGTTTAAAGGTGATCATAAAGTCGGCAGGCAGGGCGAAGCGATGACGGTTCAAAGGCTCCTTTCTTTTTCGGCCATTGACCAAGTGAAAAGCGTCAATGGGGCCTGCCTGCCGGAAAATGACTATGTGGTAATTGGCAATAAGTTAAAGACTGTACTTCTGGAAGGCAAAGCCGTTATTCTGGTTTATCCGGAGGATCTGGGGAATGGTGATTTTATCTGGAAAACCTGCGAGAAAAAACAGTTAAGAGAATACGAGGCGAAAATGAATTGTGTGGCAGATAAATGAAAAAAATGAAAAAGAGTTTTTAGGCGGCAAAACTGCTTGGGATATGGCAGCGGAGATTGCCGAAGCCTGCGCCGCTTTTTCGTTGGATGTTGAGGAAGAACTGATCGCAGAGGAAGAGGTGTCCTGTTATAACTGCCGGTATCGGCGCTGGACGGCGGAAACATTTGTCTGTCTGAAAAAATGAAAATAGAGGCAGACGGCTTTTGTCGGATGAGAGGATAAAGGGGTCGTGTTGAATGTATGATGTTGCAGTGATTGGCGCCGGGATCATCGGTGTATCCATTGCAAGAGCTCTCGCGCAGTGTACGCTTACTGTAATCGTGATCGAAAAGGATAACGATGTGGCCAATGAAGCGACAATGGCGAACAGCGGGATTATTTATAACGGCTATAACGCCAAACAAGATAAATTGAAAGGGGCCTTTACCTTCCGGGGCAACCTGTTGTATGAAGAGCTCTGCCGGGAACTCGATGTCCCTTTTAAGCGGGCTGGAATGGTGGTCGCCGCTTTTGAAGAGGAAGGTATGGAAAAAGTCCGGGAGCTGTTTAAAAAGGCGGTGCAGAACGGAACGCCGCATAGCTGTTTGCTTACACCGGAAGAAGTAATGGCAATCGAGCCGAATATCAGTAAAAATGTCGCCGGAGCTTTCTATTCACCGGAATGCGGGATTGTGTCCCCATGGGAGCTGACGTTTGCTTTAGCGGAGAATGCAATCGAAAATGGCGTTGAGTTCCGTTTAGGGGCAGAAGTTACTGATGTTATGAAGACCAACGATACATTCCGGATTATTGCCAATCAAAAAGAAATCCAGGCAAGCTGTGTTATTAATTGTGCCGGGATGTATGCGGATAAAATCAATAACATGGTGGATGAGCCGCAATTTAAAATAAAACCGAAGAAAGGGCAGTATTTTGTTCTGGATAAACGGGCCGACCAGTTTGTCAATAATATTGTTTCCCGGCAAAAGACTGAAACGGAAAAAGGGTTTATGATGATTCCCACCGTGGATGGAAATCTGTTGATTGGGCCGCTGAATGACGATGCCGAGGACAAGGAAAGCAAGAAAACCAGTTTGGAAACCTTGCACAAATTAAAAAGGTTGGCAGCCAGCACGTTCGACAATCTTCCTTTGGGTCAGGTGATCCGGTCGTTTTCTGGCTTAAAGGCGAAGGCGGACGTGGAAGATTTTTTTATTCAAGAATCAAAGCAAGCCCCCGGGTTTATTAACGTGGCCGGTATCAATTCTCCCGGACTCACCTGCGCGCCGGCAATTGCCGAGCATGTACGAGAAATGGTGAAAACTGTTTTTGTGAATAGAGGAGTTGCGGTTGCCGCGAACAAGGATTTTAATCCTGTCCGGAAAAAAGGGGTTAGTTTCCGGGCGTTACCCCTTGCGGAACAAAACAAGTTAATCGCAGCCAATCCGCAGTACGGATCTATTGTCTGCCGTTGTGAAATGGTTACTGAAGGTGAGATTGTAGAAGCAATCCATCGAAAACCGGGAGCAACAACGGTAAAGGGTGTGAAGAAGCGGACGCGGGCCGGGATGGGAAGATGCCAAGGGGGTTTTTGCAGTTCGCGGGTCGTAAGAATATTAGCCAGGGAATTACAGGTTTCCCTGGAAAACGTCGTATACGATGAGAAAAATTCATATATTGTGGCTAAACGAGTGGAGTAAGTTCGCCTAGAGGAGGCGGTTTCTTGTTAACATATGACCTTGTCGTTGTGGGTGGCGGTCCGGCCGGAATGGCTGCTGCGATTGAAGCGGCTAAGAATGGCATCGAAAAGATACTGGTGTTGGAGAGGGAGCCTGAGCTGGGGGGAATCCTTCAGCAATGCATCCATACAGGGTTCGGTATCCATATTTTTACGGAAGAATTATCGGGGCCGGAATATGCACAGCGGTTTATCGATGAGATCGAAACGAGAAAAATTGAATATAAGCTGAATACCACGGTTTTGTCGGTCAGTCCGGAAAAACAGGTCTGTTTCGTCAATCCGACCGATGGTTGTTTAACGCTTCAGGCGCGGGCTGTTATATTGGCGATGGGCTGCCGGGAACGTCCGGCGGGCTGTATCGGGGTTGCGGGAACAAGACCGGCCGGTGTCTTTACTGCGGGCACGGCTCAGCGCTATATCAACCGCGAAGGATATTTGGTCGGAAAAAAGGCGGTTATCCTTGGTTCCGGCGATATTGGGCTGATTATGGCCCGCAGAATGACCTTGGAAGGGGCTAAGGTTTTGGCGGTAGTGGAACTTCAGCCGTTTCCCGGCGGATTAAACCGGAATGTGGTGCAATGCTTGGACGATTTTGGAATTCCGCTGTTGATAAACCATACAATCACCGAAATACAAGGCCGGGAGAGAGTGGATGGCGTGGTTGTCGCCGAGGTAAAAGACGGGGCTGTTGTGCCGGGTACGGAAACGCGCTTCGATTGCGATACGCTGCTCTTATCGGTAGGGTTAATACCGGAGAACGAATTGTCCGTTGCAGCCGGAGTGAAACTGGATGAAGCTTCGCGCGGACCGGTTTTGAATGAAAGTTTGGAAACCAATATCGCTGGTATATTTGCCTGTGGAAATGTGGCCCATGTGCATGATCTGGTTGATTTTGTCACCGCAGAAAGCCGGAAAGCGGGCCAATGCGCTGCCGCCTACTTAAATGGATTGCGATTTTCGGGGCAAAACCTCGTTCGGACGGTTCCTGGCAATGGCGTACAGTACATTGTTCCGCAACTAGTCAGGGCGGAGAATGTAGGGGAAAAATTGACATTCTTGTTGCGTGTAAAGCAGCCGTATACGGATGCTGAGCTGGTCGTAAAAGCAGATGGCGTAATTCAGGAGCGGGTTAAGAAGAAACGGTTGCTTCCCGGGATCATGGAAAAAATTACGGTTGATGCGGCTGCATTAGCAAACAGGAATGTGGCAAGCTTATCGATTGAAGTGAGGAAGGTTGGTTCGAGTGACACAAACAAGATCGATCACCTGCATTGTTTGTCCGCTAGGGTGTAAAATCAGCGTAAAAATGTTAGAAAACGGCGGCTGTCTGGCGGCGGGCAATGGCTGTAAGAACGGCGGGTTATATGCAGAAACGGAAATGACAAACCCGGTTCGAATGCTGACTACGACGATCAGTGTTCGAAACGGGGCAATCGAAAGGTTGCCGGTAAGAACGGATAAAGCGGTTTCCAAAAGTAAGATCCCCGAATATTTACAGACCATCAAGAGGATCAAAGTAGAAGCTCCTATAAAGATGGGTGAGGTAATTGGCTGGAAACTACTGGATACCGATGTTTGTGTGATTGCTGCTAAGAATATAGATCGATTTAGTTAATCCGGCATACAAGAAGAAAAAGACAGTCCTTGGGGTTATGGTTGCCCTAAGACTGTCTTTTTTTGATCTTTTTACAAATTTTATCTCGTTAACAGCCTGTAAGCCCCCGCCCTCTTAGGTCGGGGATCAACAGGCTATAACACTCGAAACCCTAAAGGGAAACTTCGGCTTCGCGAAATCAAAGATTTCGAGCCTCAGTCTTAAGTTCGCTCTAAGGGTTCGGCGGGGCAA
>Ga0316604_10000794_pt1 | contig 33341 bp, 27 predicted proteins | sample OWC_soil_day20_C_FD_207650 | JGI IMG/M metagenome (GOLD analysis project Ga0316604, IMG submission 207650) | Wetland soil microbial communities from Old Woman Creek delta, Ohio, United States - OWC_soil_day20_CT | ecosystem: Environmental > Terrestrial > Soil > Wetlands | place: USA: Ohio... | reverse complement strand
CCGAATATATTGCCGTCAAACCTGCGAAGCTGATCAAGGTGCCGACGACGGATGACATTAAATCGGTGGGCTTGGCGGAACCACTGGCGGTGGCTTTGCACATTTGCGAAACGGCCGATTTTCAAGCGCAGGATGACATTGCCGTTGTTGGCGCCGGGCCGATTGGCCTGTTGACCATTATCGCAGCGAAAACGCTGTATGGCGTCAAAAATATTACGGCAATCGATCTTTCGGAAGAACGGCTGCGGTTGGCAACTATGGCGGGAGCGACTGCTGCCTGGAAAAACTTTGACGCCGATCCGGGCAAGGAATTTGCCAAAATTGTAGAGGCAGCAGGGGTGCAAAGCACCTTTACCAATGCCTTGAATCGGCTGGCTGACCACGGAAGCCTGTATATGGTCAGTATTTTTGAAAAGGAAATCACTATCGATCCGAATGTGATTGTCAGCAAGGAACTTAGAGTAGTCGGTTGTAATGTCTACACGACGGCGGAATTGCAAAAAGCAGCCGAGTTGATTGCCAGGAAAAAAATCGACGTTGGTTTTCTGATTACCAATGAGTTTTCTTTGGCTGAGGGAACCAGCGCCTTTGCGTTGCTGAACTCAACCGACAAAACGGTAGCAAAAGTGTTTTTTAAGCCTTAAGCAAGGCGTATACAATAAGCGGTCTAGATGGATGTAAGTATTACATTCGATCCAAATAAGATGATTCTTTGCAGATCCTCAACCATTGAGGATCTGTTTTTTGTATGTAGACAATAAGACTACTTTTGCCAGGAGAAAGGAAAAGTAACAATCACAGAAATGGGAATACTTATAAATTTTTTAGAATTTATTTGTTCTTTTTACATGAATTAATTTCATATTTATTAAAAAAACATTCATTTTACTAAACAAAAGTCTTTAATTATAATGAATGTAATGAAACGATGCAATATTTGCAATAATTGATATATTGCGTAACTGCTGCGGGTAAAATGTGTTTAAAATGGCGATCGGAACGTTTAGGTTGGAGTTTTGTGCAGTGGAATGAATGAAGGAAAAGCCTGTTAAAAATGTGCAATGAACGGAAAGGCAGGTGCTGATTCGATGTATGCGTTGGAACAAATATTAATGGTCAACCGAAGTTTTGTGCAGAATAGTTCCAATGAATTTAAACGGACAGCGCATCTGATTGGGAAGGTCCCCCGCAAACGACTGGCTATCTTTACTTGCATGGATACCCGGTTGGTAGATTTTTTGGAACCCGCATTAGGTATTGCCAGAGAAGATGCTGTGATCATTAAAAATGCAGGAAATACGATAACAGGCAGTTTCGAAGCAACAATCCGCAGTTTAGTTATTGCAATATTTGAATTGGGAGTACAGGAAATCATGGTTATCGGCCATGAAGACTGCGGTGTAGCCCATTCTGAATCTAAGGGAATTATTGTAAAAATGCGGGACCGGGGCATTTCCTATGATGCAATTAAGATGATCCAGGAAGAATTTGAACACTGGATAGATACATTTCATCGACCTTGTGAAAATGTTCGAGAAGTAGTAGGCAAAATTCGATATAATCCGTTAATTCCGAAAGATGTCCCTGTGCATGGGCTGATTTTTGATCCACATCTTGGAGAATTAACCGTATTGGTGGATGGTTATCAATTTGTTTCCAACAATAAATTGTCGACCAATAGCAGTACGACCCAGACGAACATAAGAAATAGTGCTGGTTTACAGCAAGAATACCAAGGAGGGAATAAAGGATGAAAGTAGTTTCGGTTAAGCCTGAAATCGATGCAGCAAAATGTATCGGGTGTGGCATTTGCACCAAAGTTTGTCCGTCGGCAGCGATTAAGTTGGTGGACAGAAAAGCTGTAGTTAAGGAAGCGGATTGCCGCGGTTGCGGGGGATGTGAGCAACGTTGCCCGGTTTATGCGATCACAATGGTTAAATTGGAGCAGCCATTTACTGTACAAGTGGATATCACGGATGTTTCTTATGATGAAATTGAAAGTATTTGCCGGAATGCAAAACTGAATCCGGAACAGATTGTGTGTTATTGCACAACGACTCGGGCGGAAGAAGTAGCGGCTGCAATTATCAAAGGAGCAAAATCACCCGAAGAAATTTCCCGGGCAACAGGGATCCGTATGGGGTGTAAAGTGGAATGTATCCAACCGATCTTGCGTTTATTGAAGGCAGCCGGTATCGAGCCGGTCCGCCCGGATGGTTACCAATGGTATGGCCTGACGCCTACGGTTTGGGATATTCCGGAAGACGTAAAGGCTAAATATGGTTCGCGCGGATTCTATTTTGATGAAGACATAAAACTGCTGGATAAAGTTGTAAATGCAAAACCGGAAAGGAGAAATTCCGATGAGAAGACCTGCTCTTAAACCTTTGCCGCCACGGCCATCCCAATATGGCATTGCTCCGGAGTTCGTCAAAAAAAGAATGGCGGAATACCCGGAAATGACCTCTCTATTGTTGAAAGAGTTGTTCCCTGATACTCCTGACGTGATCTATCCGGGCGAAGGAGGCATTGCTGCTGTTCGTAAAGCGGCGGAAACTGCCTTGGCAAAAGTCGACATATCCATGATTAAGCCGGGACAATCCGTCAATGTGTTGGCATCTCACCACGGATTTACGCTGCTGGGCGGTGAACCATACGCCGAATTATTGCGCGTGGTTCGGGACGTAATTGCTGAACGGACGGGAACGACGGAAATTCGTCTGCGGGCTGGCGTAGGTTTGCGGTTCCGAGAAACGGAAGAATATATCAAACGATATAAATTGGATGAGTATTATAAGGGAAAAGCGCGCGGCATGGCTCCGATCGACGAGGGAATAGCGATCCAAACGGAAATTGGCACTTTATATGGCCTCAAAGCCGTTTACGATGCGGATTGGATTATTCATGTACATAACAGTGACGTGAGAGAAGTTCACTTTCACCGTCAGGTGGACCGAGCGGTAAAACCTTTCGGCATGTCTTATGCGCGGATTGAAACGCGTTCCACTTACCATTGGAATATGGGGCCGCGGGGGGCGAATTTTACTGCCAGGGCAATTTTTGAGTCGGAATTTGTGCAGAGCAAATTTGCTTTTGCTGCATTTTTGAACATGTCGCCGAGCGGTGTAGTAGGCGTCATGGCAGAAAATGATCTGTATGTACTTAACGATCAAATGACGAAAGACGGCCTCAAATATTACGGAAAAATCATGACGCTGCTGGGTGAAATTGATGAGTGCATCGTCGGACTGGATTTTCAGTGTCCTGTACCTTATGTGTTTGCAGCCGGTGTTATCTATGCGAACTTTGTTGGCGCCAACACGGATTTATTCGATTTGGATAATGATTTGCCTTCCTACACTTGGTATACGGAAGCGTTCTATGACAAAGCCGGTAAGCCTTTGATTGATGAGATCGCTCCTGTCAATCCGGCAATTAAAATGGTCGTACACAATTATGCCTGGGGTGGTTATCCTAATGCTTTTTTCTCTGAACACATTCCGACAGTTGTAGTTGGCAGGGAGCAAGCGGATTTGATGAGTTCCGACCCGCAAAATGTTCTCTACATGAATTACGCAACGATCGCGGATAATTTGGATACCGCCATGCACTTTGCTTATAAGGCGGGCAAAACTGACAAAGTAATTATATTCGACGGTGCGATGGGCGGTGTAAATGTAAGCTGCAGTCTTGCTGATCATTTGGTAGCAAAGGCGCCTGGTGTTTCGGAAAAAGTGGACAAGATTTTAATGCCCAAATGGCTGAAACAACGCGGGATCAAGCGATAGATAGGAGTGGCCGGGATGTTTGCAACGCCCATGATACAACAAGATATTCGTGATGTGATCTTTGCTGGAATTGGCGGCAATAGGTATACTGCTTACCTTGTGACTGAACGGGAAGGAATCATCGTCGGCGTTCATCGTTTAAAAGCATTTTTGCAGGAAGCTGATATTGAAACTGAGTTTCACGCTGCTGACGGTGACTTCGCAAGGACGGGCGAGATTTTGGTGACGATAAACGGAACCCCGAAACAAATTGCAGTGGCAGAAGAGTTTGTTATTGGCTTTTTGGCGAAACCATCAGGGATTGCGACTGCGGCTCGTAAAGCCGTTGAGATGGCTGGTCCGGACTTGAAGGTAGTATGCGGAGCCTGGAAAAAAATGCCGCCGGAATTAAAGCATGTTGTCCGGGAAGCAGTGGCGATTGGCGGAGCTTCGTTTCGTATCACCGATCAACCATTCCTGTATCTCGACAAAAATTTTGTTCGTATGCTGGGAGGAGTGCAGACTACGTTGGAAGCGGTGGCGAAAATCACCGATAAGCAAAAAGTGATTCAACTGAAACAGGAAACTGGTGATATTGCGGCAGATGCTCTAACAGCAGTGCAAAATGGGGCGAATATCCTCATGATAGATACAGGATATATTGAAGATGTTACGATTATTAATCGTGTACTTAGAGAAGCAGGTTTGCGCAAGAAGGTGAAAATTGCCTTTGCCAAAGGCGTGAAGATCGAGGATTTACCGAATTTTACCGGATTGGGCATTGATATCGTTGATATTGGCACAAGCATCATCGATGCGCCGCTGTTAGACATGAAAATGGAAGTACAGAGGTGAGGGCTGTGGAACTTGATTTATTGCATAAAACGGAGTTGAAAATATACGGAATGCTGATGGATGGGGTGAACCTCACGAAGGTTGCTTCCGTTGTCGCGGATGTTTTAGGACTTCCGGAGAAAGAAGTGCTGGTGGTCGATGTGCGGCAAGATCATATTTGCCTGGATATTCTGGCAAAAGGCCTGGATATGCGGCAGATAGCCGGCAAGGAAACGATCCTATTGAATGAACTTAAGACTGTGGCAGGATTGGACTTTACCCCGGAAGCCTATGTGGATTCTGCAGGTATTCTTGGCATCATCGGTTGCGCAGCGGAAGATCGGCGGATGATTGTTGACAAAACAGAAAAGATCATTGACGAAATCAGTCAAACGATATTGAAGCGAGCGTTGGTATATTCCACCGGTTTTGAGGTCATGAACGGGATGATTAAGGATACGAATTCGCCGTATCTTCTTGGCTTATTGGAAGAACAGGGATATAAAGCAGAGTTCGGCGGCGTATTGGAAGATGATTTTAGTGTCATTGCCCACAAACTGCGCGATGCAGCTGATCGCGGGTATGGTTTGGTACTTACGACCGGCGGTGTTGGGGCGGAAGACAAGGATTATAGCATAGAGGCGCTGACGTGTGTGGATCGGGAAGCGGCAACGCCGTGGATTGTAAAATTCCAAAAAGGAACAGGCAGGCATGTAAAGGAAGGAGTCCGCATCGCCGTAGGGCAAAGTGGATTGACAACGTACATTAGTTTGCCCGGACCGCATGACGAGGTTGTTGCGGCAGGTGCAGCGCTAAGGCAGTATTGCAATACCGGGAAAATTGAAAAAGAATTGCTAGCCAATGAAATTGCGCAAATTTTACGTGATAAGTTACGACAAAAGCAATGGCACTGTAAAAATCATAATGAAACAGGAGAGTGATATATATGGATAAAGAACTCATTACTGTATTGGCGCGTGAACTTTACACTGCAGAAACTAGTTGTACCCCGATTGATGCATTAACGACCCGATATCCGGAAATTACGAATGAAGACGCCTATCAAGTCCAATTGGCGGGCCTGAATATGCGTTTGGCAGATGGTCATCTGATCGTGGGGAAAAAAATTGGTTTAACCAGTAAGGCAATGCAAACTGCACTAGGTGTCTTTGAACCGGATTATGGATACATCACGGACCGGATGATGGTTTTAGAAGGAGAAGCGATTTCGTTAGATAAAGTTATTTCGCCGAAAGTGGAGGCAGAGATCGCTTTTGTATTAAGATCCGATTTAGTGGGTCCCGGAGTTACGGTATCGCAAGTGCTTCAAGCGACCGAAGGTATAATGCCGGCGTTGGAAATCATCGACACCAGGATCAAGGACTGGAAGATAAAAATCCAGGATACTATCGCGGACGTAGCTTCGATTGGCAGAGTGATTGTCAGTGGTTCGCTAATACCAGTTAACAGCATTGATATGCGGTATATGGGATTGGTGTTGGAAAAGAATGGAGAGGTTGTTCAAACTGCTGCCGGTGCGGCCGTATTAGGACATCCAGCCCATGCAGTTGCCTGGTTGGCGAACAAATTGGCAGCGTATGGGATAAGTCTCAAAGCCGGGGAGATCATTATGTCCGGTTCGTTCACCGCCGCTTGTCCGGTTACTGCAGGGGATAATATTTGCGCAACATTTGCCGGATTGGGCTCAGTAAGCGCGCGCTTTATAAAATAAACAGAAACAACCTAATGAAAAGACGGGTGGGATTAGCGTGGGAATGAAATCGTTGCGTGACTGGCTGCAAGTCCTGGAACAAAAAAAATTATTAAGGCGGGTAGAACGGGACGTCGATCGAAAATTTGAGATATCTGCTTTAGGGAAAAAAGCGGATGGAAAATATGCTTTATTGTTTAATAACATAAAAGAAGCAAATGTGCCTTTGGTAACAGGCATAGCAAGTACGCGTGAAGTATTTGCGGCAGCCTTGGGAGTGACTAAAGCCGAAGTGGTTGGAAAGTTTGCAGCAGCGCAAGCTTCTCCACGAGAGTGGAAAGTTGTTGATAAAACGTCGGCTCCGGTGAAAGAGGTCATCTCGTTTGATGTTGATTTAAGCAAACTGCCGATTCCTGTGCATCATGAAAAAGATGGGGGAGCTTACATCACTGCGGGGGTCTTAATTGCCAAAGACCCTTTGACAGGCATCCCGAATCTGGCAATTCATCGACTGCATGTGTTAGGACCTAATAAATTAGGAATTCTAATGCTGCCCCGTCATTTATGGCAATTTTACCGGACTGCGGAGGCAGCAGGAAAACCTTTGGAAATTGCCATAGCAATTGGGTTAGATCCGGTATTGATGCTGGCTTCGCAGGCCATTACGCCTCTTGGGGTGGATGAATATACCATTGCCAGCGCGCTGTATGATGAACCGCTTGAGCTTGTCAAAGGAGAAACGGTTGACCTCGAAGTGCCTGCACATGCGGAAATTGTATTGGAAGGACGTTTGCTGCCTCATGTCCGGAAGACGGAAGGACCTTTTGGCGAATATCCCAAATACTATGGACCTGCTTCGCCCAAGCCGGTGATCGAATTGACTGCAATCACGACAAGAAAATCGCCGATTTACCATACAATTGTGCCGGCTACTATGGAACATTTGCTGTTAGGAGCCATCCCGCGGGAAGGCGGTATGTTACAGGTTATTCGCAGTGCCGTGCCGAATACGTTGGCGGTTCATTTAACGCCGGGCGGAACATGCCGTTATCATGCTGTTGTCTCGATCGAGAAACAGAATGAAGGAGAAGCGAAAAACGTGATGTTTGCCGCTTTCAGCAGCAGTCAGGAAATTAAGCGGGTAGTGGTTGTTGATAAGGACGTCGATATATTCGATCCGACTGATGTGGAATGGGCGATGGCAACGAGGTGTCAGGCAGGGCGTGATGTAATGATTGTCGAACGGGCCCTCGGCAATAAACTTGACCCGTCAAGCGACGATGGAATCAGTGACAAAATGGGAATCGATGCAACAGTTCCCTATGGTGCCGATCCGTTCCGGTTTGAACGAATTCGTATCCCCGGAGAAGAAACGATTGATTTAACAAAATACATTGAAACCTAAGAAACAAAAGTGGGGGAGGGCTTGATTTGCGCATTATTGTTGGAATTTCTGGCGCAAGCGGCGCTGTTTATGGATGGGAACTGCTGAAATTTTTACGGGAAACTGACCATACAGTGGATTGTGTTGTTTCTGCAAATGGCTGGCGGATTTTAGAACATGAGTGCGGTATTGGCCCAAATGATATCAGGAATATTGTTGATTGCTTACACGAGGTCGGCAATGTAGGGGCGAGCATTGCGAGCGGATCGTTTAAAACAGACGCGATGATTATCGCCCCCTGCTCGATGAAGACGTTGGCTGCTATTGCTCATGGTTTTTCCGATAATCTTTTGATCCGGGCTGCAGATGTTATGATCAAAGAGCGGCGAAAATTGGTTTTGGTGCCGCGAGAAACTCCTCTTAGCTCGATTCATTTACGAAATATGTTGTCGTTGTCGGACACCGGGGTGACAATTCTACCAGCTTGTCCCGGCTATTATCATCTGCCGACCACTCTGAGCGATATTGTCAAAATCATGGTTGGCAAGATGGCAGATGCAATTGGGATCGAAAATCAGCTTTATAAACGTTGGATTGGAGAAATGGAGAGTTCGTCAGGCTGCAGGCAATGCATCAAACAGTGATGGTATTTCCTTCGTCTCTTCAATAATCCAACAGTTCATACTCTTTTAACCAGGTTTTAATATAGAAAATGAATTTCTCCGTGGCGGGCGATAAGCTATTTAAAGAAGGGACGGCGATCCCTAATACGCGATAGTAGAATTCAGCCAGTTCGGCGACTTGTACTCTAAACAAAGGTTGGTATAAGGCCAGTTCCGGTAAAAAACTAATGCCGAAACCATGTTGAACCATTGCAATTACTGTTGCGGGACCTGTAGTTTCGTACTTGATATTTTGGGGATCCAATTTTTTAAAAAAATCTTTAAAATCGTCCGTTTTTCCTAAACTAGAGGTGATCAGAGGTTCATTCTTTATTTGTTCTAAAAAGACTTTGTCCTGGTTGCATAAAGGATGGTCTCCCGGCAGCAGACATACAATTTTATCGTTTTTCAGGGGGATAAAATCAAAATTTGTTGCGGTCTGGGAAGATAAAAAGCCCAGATCAACGTCGCCCTCGGTTAACCAATTACGGATATCGTTGTATCGTCCTTCCATCAGTTGTATTTCAATAGAAGGATAGTCTGTCTGAAACCGTTTTATGATATCTGGCAGCCATTGTACCGATACGCTGGTGAATGTACCGATGGTCACAGTGCCGGATTCGAGGCCTTTGATGGAAGCGGCCGCTTGTTTCAGTATGTCGTTGCGATTCAGTATATCCCGCATATGAAATAAAAGCTGATTTCCACTGCTTGTAAGGCGGATCCCCGATCGGTCGCGGGACAACAGTGAAACCCCCAGTTCGGCTTCAAGACTGGAAATCGCGTGACTGACTCCGGACTGGGTTAAATTAAGCGCTGCAGCTGCTTTGGTCAAACTGCCCAATTTAACAACCGTATTCAACACTTCATATTTAAACAGAGACATGATACAACCACTCCTTGCATGAATTTAATTCAAATAAATTAACAACATTATTCATTTTACTTATGTATAGTATAACCGTATAATAAAAACACGGCAATTAAATTCTAAATAGTTTATATTTTAAAAATTATGTGAAAGAATTTTAAAAAGATAATAGAACACTCAGTGCTTCGCAAAAGCTTACCGGTGAATATTGTTGTTAATTGAAACAAGTATAATTGCTGTGGGCACGGCAGAAAAATGACGAAAGCAATGTATAAATAGTTTATGGGAAGGAGAGGAAGTTACACTGGCACACGAATAAACTGTTATGGCAAATCATTAGTAACTTAGTCGATAACACTGGTCTTAGTTCGAAATAAGATTGAAAGGGCGAGTGAAAATTGGAAAAAACAATGATTGTACTTGGCTGTACGGTGGCTTACATAATTATTACGACCATGGTCGGAATGTGGTCTGTTAAGAAAACGAAAGACACCGCTAGTTTTATGACGGCGAAAAATCAAATGAGTGTTTGGGTTGTTGGTATTTTGCTAATGTCAGAATTTATTGGACCTGGGGCGACCATCGGAACAGCTCAGGGAGGATACGAAAAAGGCTTGTCTGTTGCGTGGAATTCTTCTTCGCTTGCTATCGGTTATTTGTTGTATGCTTATTTGTTAGCGCCCAAAATGAACGCGTTGGGTGAATATACTATTTCTGGTGCGTTATCCCGACATTACGGCTCAAACGTTAGAGTATTGGTTTCCATTACGATGGCAATTGCTTTAATGATCGTTAATGTCGGCAACTATGCCGGCGGTGCTGCAGCTATAGGCGCCATCTTACATATTTCGCTTGAACAAGCCATTGTTCTTATTGGCGTTGTTGCGGCTCTGAATGTCGGTTTTGGCGGCCTGCGAGGTGTGGGTTATGCCAATATTATTCACGCTACTTTTAAATATCTTGGCCTTATCGTTGTTGCCGGCACTGCTTGGGTCATCATTCAAGATAAGCCGATGATGTTGGATAGTATTCCGACAAAATATTGGTCTGTTACGGAGGGTGCTGGATACGCACAAATTATTGCTTGGATTGTTGGTAACGTGGGCGCTGTTTTTTCAACACAATATGTTTTACAGTCCATCAATGCCTTGCCAACGCCAGCAGCAGCCCGTAAAGCCACAATTGTTGCCAGTATAGCTATTTTCCCGATCGGATTCATATCTGCATTCATTGGAGTTTATGCGAAAGCCATTTTCCCCAATATTAAAAGTATTACGGCGTTGCCAGCTTTCTTTGACGTAATGAATCCTTGGCTTGTTGCGATTACAGCTTCAGCAATGATTGCAGCTACTTTTGTCACTGTATTGGCTTGTCAACTAGGTGCTACGGCTCTGCTTATGAAAGATTTCTACACTCCTCTTATGAAGCCAAGTGAAAAACACAGCATCTGGGCTACACGGGGACTGTCACTTATTCTGGCTTTCCTGCCAATCCCGTTTGCACTGCTGTTACCAGGTTTAATCAAAACATTTTTCTTTGCCCGGGCATTGAGGACAGCTATAACTGTGTTGTTGTTGTTTATGATTTTTGCACCGCATATGGCAACAAAGACCGGTGGTGCAGTAGGTTTGTTGTTAAGTGTTATCGCGACAATTTCCTGGTTTTCATTAGGTAACCCATTTGGGATTGACAATATCTATATCGCTATTATCACTCCGGTACTGGTGTTAGTTGCCGACCATTCGATCCGAAAAATAAAAAAAACTGATGCAAGAGCAGAAGTTTCATAAACAGGGAAATTTAGGTAATGATGCCAATCTGCAGATCCGGTAATAGGCAAAATAGTATTGATTTATTTTAGGAGCGTGATTAGATATGAATGTTGTAATCGAAAATGACAAAGCGATTGTGAATCATCTGGAACTGAAAGAACTAGTCGCCAAGGTGCTAACCTCTGTCGATGTCCCGAAAGAGGATGCAAAAATCGTAGCAGACGTCATGGTGAGCGCTGACTTAAAAGGCATTGAATCGCACGGGATTCGCTGGCTTGATGTATATCTGCAACGGATAAAAGCCGGTTCCGTAAAACCAGTTACAGATCTTAAAGTTGTGCAGGAGAAAGCAGGCCTTCTTTTATTGGATGCGCAAAGCGGCCTTGGGCAGGTGGCCATGGCAAAAGGAATTCAGATGGGGATTGAAAAGGCAAAACAATCAGGGGTTTGTGTTGTAGCCGTTCGTAATTCGAATCATTTCGGCGCAACTTGCTATTACACGGAACTTGCTACCAAATCCAATATGGCGGCGATGGTTATGACGAACGGAACGCCGTTGATGGCTCCCTGGGGCGGAGTAACCCCTTGTATTGGGACAAATCCGATTTCATTTGGTTTTCCTAGTGATGCGGCTCCGGTAATTTTAGATATGGCAACCACTGCAACCGCTCGCGGTAAAGTGTTTGTTGCTGCGCAGCACGGCAGGCAGCTTGAGCCGGGACTAGCTATTAACAAAGACGGCGAACCTACTACTGATCCGAAAGAAGCGTTAGAAGGAGTTTTGCTTCCCTTCGGCGGCCCGAAAGGCTATGGGATGTCACTGGCAATCGATATTATGGCTGGTATTTTGACATCGTCCAATCATGGGAAAAATATTAAATCCCTGTATGGCGATCTGGAAGCGGTACAAAACATTGGCCATTTTGCATTGATTGTGAATATTGAAGATTTTATGGCTGTGGATGATTTTATGGCGGGTATGCAAGTCAGCAGAAAGGAACTGAAAAGTTCTAAGTTGGCCAAAGGTTTTTCACAAATTTTCCTTCCAGGAGAGATTGAAGCCAATACCATGAAGCAACAGCTCCAAGATGGCGTTATATTGCCCGTAGCTAGTTGGAACATGCTGCAAGATTGGGCGAAAAAATTAGACATCCAATAATACAACGTACTATAGGAAGGAGAAAAAGAATGGCGGAACCGATAATAGCCCCAATTGATGATTTTTTTCAACCGCAAGGGGTAGCCATAATCGGCGCTTCAGCAAAGATGGGCAGTCCCAATAACCAGATTGTGCAATTCGCAAAACAAATGAGCCTAACTGGCAAAATATTTCCGATAAATCCCAAAGCGGATGAAATTGCGGGTTTGAAGTGTTATCCGGATTTAATGTCCGTACCTGCAGTGATTGACTTAATTGTTATTGCCGTCGGACCGCAAAACAGTTTGGCCGCTGCGCAGCAAATAAAACAGCGGCGTGAAACGAAAGGCGATGCCGGTGCGGTGGCGGTAGTCACTGCCGGGTTTAAAGAAATGGGAACTGCTGAAGGGGAAAAGCTGCAGGAGGATCTTATTTTTACTATCAAATCCTGCGGAGCGCGGATTATCGGCCCGAATTGCCAGGGCGTGGCCGATACATACAATGGAATAAACACCTCTTTTAGTGTTCCGCCGAACACTACAAAGGGCGGAGTTACGATCCTCAGCCAGAGCGGAGCGTTTGCGACGTCCTTCTTGCGCTGGGCCAGAGATCAAAAATTAGTAGGAATCAACAAATTTGTTTCGTTGGGCAATATGGCTGATTTGGATTTTAGAGAATTGCTGCCCTATATGGCGGAGGATGAAAAGACAAAGGTTATTGCCATGTACATGGAAGGGATTGCCGATGCGCGCGGTTTATTTGATGTTGCAGCAGAAGTAACACAGAAAAAACCGATTGTAGCAATAAAGGCAGGGAAAACCGCTTTGGGTACGAATGTGGCGCAGAGCCACACGGCTTCCATTGCCGGGAATAATGATATCTATGACGGAGCGTTTCGGCAGGCAGGTATCATTCGGGCCCAAAATGTAGCTGAGTTTTATCATACCTCGCGCGTCTTCGACAAGATGCCGCTGCCCAAAGGCAATCGGATTTGCATTCTGACGGTTGTAGGAGGGCCAAGCACGATCTGTGTCGATGAATTGGTCGGCAGCGGTGAGGTGACCTTGGCGCATTTGTCGGACGACCTCAAGGAAAATGTTGCTAAACACCTTGCTTCCAGCGCAAATATTGGCCATCCGGACGGGTATATTGACATGACTGCATCAGTAACTCCCCAGATACATACCGATGTACTAAGTTTGTTAATGGCTGATGACGAAATAGACGGTATTATTTTCATGACGAGTCCTCCCGGCTTTCTTAAAGATGAAGAATTGGCTGCAGCGTTAATCGAAGGATATCAATCAGTACCTGTAGAGAAACGAAAACCATTGCTTTCCGTATTAATGGCCGGTAATGCCGTTTCGAAATGCCGGACCCTTATGGAAGAAGCAGGGTTGCCAACGTTCGAATATCCCGATGACGCAGCGAGAGTTATGGTGAATATGGTACGGTATGCCGCTTACCGGCAAAGAAATAAGTAATTTGTCGTTAAAAGGAGGTCAGTATGGACTGCCAGAGCTTAGTACAAAAATGCGCTGCGGAAGGATACAGTGTTGTTCCGGAACTGGAAGCGCAAGAAGTTTGCCAGAGTTACGGAATTACCTGTCCGCCTGCTGCGTTGACAGCAGATAAGGAAGAATGCCTGAGAGCGGCGAAAACAATGGGATTTCCCGTGGTTATTAAGATATTCTCTAAACAAATTATTCACAAGTCCGATGTGGGCGGCGTTGTTACCGGGATAAAAGATAGCGACGAACTTGTCAAAGCCTATGATCAACTGATGAATACTGTCAAAAATAAATGTTCGCAAGCCGTGATTGAAGGTGTTCTTGTTCAAAAACAGATGCCAAAAGGAATAGAAGTCGTGATCGGCGGCCTGCAGAATGAACAATTCGGCCCCGTGGTGATGTTTGGCATGGGCGGCATTTATGTAGAAGTTTTCAAAGATGTCTCTTTTCGTCTGGCACCCTTAGACAAGGAAGAAGCCTTGCGGCAAATCAAAGAAACAAAAGTATATAAGCTTTTGCAAGGTGTCAGAGGCGAACAGTCTTGCGATATTGACGCATTATGTGAAGTGATTGTAAACACTGGGCGGCTGGTGGCTGCACTTCCGGATATAAAAGAATTGGATTTTAATCCTATATTTTGCTATCCGGACGGATGTTGCGTGGTCGATGCCCGACTCGTTGTCAAATAAAGAGACATCATTGCCAACATAGAAATGGAGGTTTAACTTGTATGGGAGAAATAAGGTTGCATGGCCGGGGTGGACAAGGCACTGTAATCGCTGCTGAAATGCTGGCAAATGCCTTTGTTTTCGGCGGGAAATATGCATCGGTCTTTCCATCGTTTGGTGTGGAAAGACGGGGTTCAGCGGTTATGGCGTTTGCTCGGTTTGGTGAGATGCCAATTCGGGAGCGAACCAGAGTATATCGACCGGATATTTTATTAATGCTGGATCAGTCGCTTACAGAAATCCGTTCAAATTATGACGGCTTCAAAGCAGGCGGTTTGATTATTGCGAATACGAAACATGAACAGGCCATTCTGGATTTAGATATGAAACAAGGGACATTGGCAATTGTTGATGGAGTAAGCATTGCGCTGGAAGAAACCGGAACGGCAATTACCAATACTTGCATGCTGGGAGCTTTTGCAAAAGCGACTGGACTTGTCAAATTAGAAGATCTCAAGGAAGCGTTAGGCTTGTATTTTACAGGGAAAATATTAGCCAAAAATATTCGGAGTTTGGAGAGAGGTTTTGCAGAAGTAAAGGTTACGGTTTTTGATCAACCGGATCAGGCAATGTCAGACACAACGGTGGTTAATGAACCATGCATTATGATTAAGGAGCCTGAGATAACGACCGTCTTTGATGGAGCCTGGGCGGATGTCAGCAAGAAATTGGCTACGGTGAATACCGGGTCCTGGCGGTATAGGAGGCCGGAATTGACAAAGTCATCGTGTCGCCAGTGTGGTTGGTGCAAAATTTATTGTCCGGCTGGCTGCATGCAGTTTGGCGCCGATAATTACTATCACCCGAACCTGGATTATTGTAAAGGGTGCGGAGTATGCGCCAATGAATGTCCGGCACAGGCGCTTACCATGAAAGCAGAGGAGGTTATCTAATGATAAAGGTACTAACCGGAAATAAGGCAGCCGCACACGGCGTACGTTTGGCGAGGCCGGACGTGGTTGCAATGTATCCGATAACGCCGCAAACACCTCTAGCGGAAGAGTTGGCACATTTTCACGCTGAAGGCCAATTAGATTGTGAAATGGTGGAAGTCGAAGGCGAACATACAGCCATGAGTGTAATTACCGGAGCGGGAGTTGCCGGCGGACGGGTTTTCACCGCTACATCTTCCTGGGGGTTGGCATATATGAATGAAGCGCTCATGTATTGCGCCGGCATGCGGATCCCGGCTGTTATGGTTGACGTTACCCGGGAAACTCCTTCTATGCGGGGAGTCGGCGGCGGACGGCAGGATATTATGAGCATTAGAGACAGCGGATGGATCCAAATTGAACCGGAAACGAACCAAGAGATATTGGACTCCGTTATTATGGCCTATCGATTGGCGGAGGATCCGGAAGTGCTGCTGCCGGTAGTGGTAGCATACGACGGTTTCTATCTGTCCCACTTGTCGGAACGTGTTGATATTCCATCACAGGAAGATGTCGATAAATTCTTAGCGCCGGTGAAAAACAGTGCTCGTCCGACGTTGGCTTCCGGCGAACTCCTGCATTTTAGCCCGAGTATTGTGGGCAAGGAATTTGCTGAGTATCGTTACAAGACCATGCAAGCATTCGAAAAAGTAAAATCAAAAATTGAAGCGATTGAAAAAGAATTTGCAGAAATTTTTGGGCGTTCGTACGGCGGTATGGTTGACACGTACCGGGCCGATGATGCTGAAATTTTAATTCTCACAGCCGGTAGTTGTTCCGGAACCGCCAGAGTGGTGGTAGACGCTGCCCGGGAAAAAGGAGTAAAGGCCGGACTGGCCAGAATGAGAATGTTCAGACCGTATCCGCGGGAAAAACTATGCGAAGTGTTGGAAGGGAAAAAAGCGGTTGCTGTCATCGATCGCAGTATTTGCCTCGGGTGGAATTGCGGCCATTTATATATGGAAGCAAAAGCTGTTTTATCGGATATGTCAAAGCCGCCTCTCATGGTTGATTTTATTGATGGCCTTTGCAATACGGACATTACTTATGATCATATCGAAAAGGCTTTGTATGTGACTGATGCCGCATTAAAAGGGAAAAAAACGCCAGAAACAAATTGGCTGATATGGGATTAAATAAGGAGGACGCTATGGAAATAACAAAACACTTGATTATCGGCGCTGGTCCTGCTGCGCTGGCTGCCGCCCAAGCGATCCGCGAGACGGATATTTCCGCTGAGATTACGCTTGTTACAAAGGAGAATTCAATCCCTTATTCACCGGCAATGCTGCCTTATTTGATTAGTAAAGAGCTTGATGAAAATGATTTTTTCGCGAAAGGAAAAGATCTTTTGGACAACCTGAATATCAAGCTGCTTTTTGGTAAAGAAGTCGTGGCAGTTTGGCCGGAGAAAAATGAAGTAGAATATGCGGACGGCGTACGCGAAGCCTATGATAAACTTCTCATTGCTGCCGGCGCAAGCCCGCAAATTACTTTAAAAGATCAATTACCGGAGGAGCAAATTTTTACGTTCCGAACGTTTCAAGATTTTGAACGCCTTAATAAAATTCTTGGAACCCAACAGGAAATTGCGATTTTCGGCGCCGGGTTGGTTGCGGTTGAAGCGGCAGAAAAATTATGTCTAGCCGGTCATAAAGTCACGGTAATTGCAAGGAGCTCCTTACTCAGAAAATATTTTGATCCGCAGAATGTTGCTGCTCTCACACAAGCGTTCAACAAATGCGGAGCAAAAATTATTACGAAAAATACATTGGTTGCAGCGAAAAAAATGGATAATAAACTGGAATTAACGTTGGAGAACGGCGATACACTGCTGGTTGACCGCCTTATTGCAGCAACTGGAGTAGCTGCCAATCTGATCAAACATGATTCGCTGGCATTGGCGGAAGGCGGACTTAAGGTTGGTAAATACATGGAAACCGAGCTGCCGAATATTTATGCTGCCGGTGATGTAGCCGCCGCACCGTGCTTTTTTGGGGGTCAAAATGCTCCTTGTCCCATACTGCCTGAAGCTGTTTTACAGGGAAAGATTGCCGGCGCAAACATGGCGGGTGAAACTGTGGAGTATGAAGGATGGGTTCCGTGCAACTATCTTCGGTGCTTTGACGAACATCTATTCAGCATCGGAGTTACCAGTACAGCAGAGGGTCAACCATATCAAGTAGTTGAAAAAAGAGATGGGGGCAGTTCGTTGAAATTAGTATTTGACGAAGACTGTTTAATTGGTGCGGAAGGATTGAACATGAAATATACTCATCCAGGAGTATTTCTCTATTTGATTAAAGAGCAAATACCAGTGAAAAAATACAAAGATTTGCTGATGGATAAACCAAAAGAGACTGCTTGCTGGCTGATGTCGCAGCACCGGAAAAACCAAGCAATTTGACGTTCGGAGGAGGAAAAGAAATGTTGAATAATAGCCTCACAGTCCGTTCAGCCAATTGTCCGCCATCCTGCAACCTTTGTGTTGAAGCCTGCTCGCGTAGAATTGGATCTGTTTTGGAACCTGTGATAGAGAAAATTGATTTGCCTGAAATGAATTATCATACAATGCTGACTTGCAATCAATGCAGTCAGCCGGAATGTGTGGGCGTTTGTCCTACCGGCGCATTGTCCCGTACGGATGCGGGAACGGTTGTTTTGAATGCAGATCGCTGCGTCGGCTGCAGTATCTGCAATTTAGTTTGTCCTTATGGCGGAATTTATCCGCAAAAGGCAGAGCATAAGTCGTCAAAATGCGATCAGTGTGGAGGCACTCCGGAGTGTGCGAAAGCTTGTCCGAACAATGTTCTCACGTACGAAAAAGCGAGTGTTATGGACGAAAAACTGGGTGAGGATTTGCTGTCGCCTGGGTTACCGTATTGCGCCGGCTGCGGGATGGAGCTTCTTGACCGCCAAACATTGCAAATCCTTGGGAAAGACATTGTTTTGTTTGGCGCTCCAAGTTGTAATGTTCTCAGTTCCAAAGCCAAAGTTCCGTATTACGGCACGCTTATGACACAAGTACCTTCCAGCGCTACCGGCGTATCCCGATATTTCAAGCACATCAATAAAGAGACAATTTGCGTTGGTTTAATCGGTGATGGTGCAACTGCCGATTTAGGTTTTGGCGCGTTATCGGCTGCAGCGGAAAGAGGCGAAAGAATTCTATATATTTGCTACGACAATGAAGCGTATATGAACACCGGGATTCAACGGAGCAGCACGACTCCTATGGGAAGCTGGACAAATACCACTCAAGTCGGATCAGTAGGGCGCGGCAGAGAAGGAAAACCGAAAAACGTACCGCTGCTGATGGCTTTTCACGGCATTGAATATGTTGCGACCGCTACTCTTGCTTATCCGGAAGATTATATGCGCAAACTTCTTAAAGCCAAAGAAGCAGTGAAAAACGGAATGGCCTATATTCATGTATTGGCTCCATGCCCGACTGGATGGAAGTTTGAAACGGAAAAAGTTGTCGAAATGACGCGAATCGCGGTTGAATCAAATTACTTCCCGCTTTGGGAAGCCGAAAAGGGAACTATTAAGCTTACGCACGAAACGAATAATCCAACGCCAATCAAAGATTTTGTTAAACGAATGAAGCGTTTTGCTCACCTCAGCGATCAGCAAATTGAAGAGTTGCAGCAATATGTGAACGGCACTTATGCAAATATCAAACGGATTGCAACGGATTAAGCAAGAACGTCGTATATTTCTGGTCCATTTGATTAATTTTAAACAGAAAATGCTATATATGTAAAAAATCGTCCATCTAAGACATATTGTTTTAGATGGCGATTCATTTACGACAGCGGCGGTTATTTTCATTCCTACAAAACTTTATTGCAAAAACCGCAAGTGAAGTTTTACTTTCGTGGGGAAAATTATTTATGTTGTCAAATTCCGCAAAGATGGTTGGCGGCCAGGAAGACATGATTTTAGACGTCGCACTATTCCTTGTTAAATAAGCGAAATCTTGAAAGGAGAAAAATTGTGCTGAGTGGGACAATAAATTACTTGAACTACATCGGTGGAGAATGGATGCCGTCTTGTGCAGGCAGGACGTTCAGCATGATCAATCCAGCCACGCAAGAGGTAATTGGGCAGGCTCAAGAGTCGAATGAAACAGACATGGAAAATGCCATTGCCAGCGCGAAGCTAGCTTTTAAAAACACCGCGTGGCGAAAAGATTCATCATTAAGGGCCAGAGTGCTTTTTGAATTGGCCAAGCGTTTATCCGAAAAAAAAGAATTTTTGGCGAAATTATACACGAAGAATAACGGAAAAACGATCGGAGAAGCGCGTTTTGAGCTATCCGGTTGTATCGACGGCATAGAATATTCAGCCGGAATGGCCAGGAATATTTTTGGCCGATCCATTGATCCTGTGGAAGATTCTTTATCCGTTATCGTGCGAGAACCGATTGGAGTAGTAGGAGTTATTTCTCCTTGGAATTGGCCCATACAGCTCATGTTTCGCGAAATGATTCCGGCACTCGCTGCTGGTAACGCAGTAGTAATGAAACCGGCAAGCAACACTGCAGCCATATCGATGGCAGTTATTCAAATTCTCTCGGAGATTAGTGAACTTCCTAGAGGAATAGTCAACGTAGTTACTGGACCGGGATGTACGATCGGCGAAGTGTTGGCAAAAAGCAAAGATGTGAATATGGTCAGTTTCACAGGAGATACCAGCACAGGTCGAAGAATAGCGGAATTAGCTGCAAACACGATAAAAAAGGTTACGTTGGAGCTTGGCGGCAAGTCGCCGAACATTCTTTTTGATGATGCCGATCTGGACAAAGCCATTCCTGCAGCGATTAAAGCGGTATTTCTTACCTGCGGGCAGGTTTGTATGGCGGGGACAAGACTTGTTGTTCAGGATACCATCTTTGAGGAAGTTGTCGATAGAATAAAAACAGCGACAGAGCAGCTTAACGTTGGCAATGGTCTTGATAGCGGTTGTGATATAGGCCCGTTGATTTCTCAAAGCCAGTTGGACATTGTGCTGAATTATATTGAAACGGGGAAAAGAGAAGGAAAATTAGTCACGGGGGGATATCGTCTTGCCGGCAAAGGGTACGATGATGGTTTTTTTGTAGCCCCTACAGTATTTATCGATCTTCCAAACAATTCATCGCTGGTACAGGAAGAAATTTTTGGACCGGTATTGGTAATTCAAAAATTTCATACTGAAGCCGAAGCGATTGAGATTGCTAATGGGACTCAATATGGTTTGGCTGCAGCGATTTGGACAAAAGATGTGAACCGGGCAATCCGCGCAGCGAGAGAAATAGAAGCAGGTACAATCTGGGTCAATGCCTATTTTAAGCTCTACAATCAGACGGAATTCGGGGGTTATAAGGCGAGCGGGATAGGAAGAACAAGAGGAATTGATGGTCTGTTGGAATTTACAGAAACAAAACATATAAACTTTGATATGAAAGGTGCCCTGTGAAGCAATAAATGTTATTTTAAAGGCAGCGAAAAGTCGAATACGTTAAAATTTGAATGAAGAGCCAGACGACGCTTTAAGGAGCTGGATGGCTCTTCGTTCAAGTTTGACACTTGTGAGAGCTAAAAAAGCTTAGAGCCATTGAAATTAAAGGGATCTAAGCTTTTCTTTTATTCTCGTTTTTTGAGTAATGTTTCCCGGTTTTTTGTCGCCTTAAAAATTTTTAGGCGGGTTCTTTAGTCCATATTGAAATATGTCGTAATATTTACAAAATACAATATCTTGCAAATAATACGTTGACATTTGTTTTCATTTATAGTTAAATTTAAATAACAATAATGTTTACATAATATTGGGCAAACTTATCGAAAGATAAGGGCGCAAAATTATGGGTCTAAGGACGTTTGTCTAAGATTGCCAGATTGCCACTTTAAAGAAGTGATTTTTTAGCACCTGCCTTCTGATAAGAGGCTAGGTGCTTTTTGCATATAGATGAGTTCCATAAACGCAACAGCAATAATTTTTGCAATATACGAAGTTATGGAGATGATAACGATGAGAATTGCAATGAATAAGTGCGGAGAGACAGTAATCGTTTCTTTATCAGGGTATTTGTATATTGAATCAGTAAAAAAATTATATGAAAACTGCAAACGGTACATTGATAATGATAAAGCTAGTTTTGTATTTAATCTGGGTGAATTGAAATATTTTGATAGCTCAGGGCTTGCGGCGTTGATTATTATGCAAAACGAGGTTCATGCGTATGGTGGAACTGTAATATTCAAAGAGGTTAGAGGGATCGTTCGTGAAGTATTTGACATAACACGATCAAGTGAAATATTTAAAATAGAGTGAAAGGAAAATGAACTTTGAATGAACGGGAGATATTTTATCGCAAAAAAACTTGTGAGAAAAAATTACTGCGGATTTGATACATCAATCGAAAGTGAATGAAAAGTCATATGGTTTGCTGTCATTCAAACGAATGGAGATGTGTAAATATTTCCATAGAAAAAGGAGTTTCAGTATGAAGTACGATACGGACTTGGATAAGTGCCAGCGGATCGTTGAATTGGAAACAATGGTTGATAAATTAATAAAAGAAAAAGCTTACGCGGAGAAGAGTGCCGAATTATTAACGTTTATCATGGAAAATTCAGTGGATACCTTATGGCATTTTGATGAGCAATTTCGGATTGTTTATGTGTCTCCCTCTGCATACCAAATAACCGGATTAAGTCCTGCCGAAATGGAAGGCCGTCGTTTATTCGATTTTCTTTCGCCTGCTTCCGTTGAAATCGTCATGAAAGGATATGCCCGCCGTCAGGCTTTGATGGAAAGAGGGGAACGATGGGAAAGAGCCACCTACATCGTACAATTTGTTAATAAAGACGGTGAATATATTTGGGCAGAAGCTGTAGTCAACCCTATCTTTGATGAAAGCAACAAATTAAAAGGATACAACAGTATTGCCCGCGACATCACGGAACGACATAGGATGGAACAGGAGTTTCTTCAGCTAGAAGCGCAAAATCGAGCGATCATAGAAGCAATTCCTGACCTAATCGTGAAATTTAACCGGCAAGGCGATTTTCTGTTTTGCAAACACCCAAAAGACAGCCAATTTCATCTGATCACCCCTGCCTTGCTAAAGGCAGGGGTGAACGCAAGGGATTTCTTTCCGGCTGATGCCCTCCCACGGGTCATGTCCGCCATTGAACAGACATTTATTCATGGCAAGCACTACTACAGGGCAGAATTAATTTATATGGGTGAAAAAATTTTCGTAGATGTACGGTATGTAAAAATCAATGACAGCGAAGTGCTGGCACTGGTGCGGGATATAACCGAACAACGAAAGATCGAAGAAAGCATGGAATTGTTACGTGTAACCGATTTGGTAACCGGAATCTACAACCGCTCTTACTTTGAAACGGACATTGTTAGAATACAGGTAGATGACGATTGTCAAATTGGCTTGTTTATTTGCGATGTTGACGGACTAAAGTTAATCAATGACACTCTTGGCCATATCCAGGGCGACAACATTCTTAAGCTGGTTGCCGATATTTTAGAAAGTGGCGTTCATAACCCTGATTATGTTGCTCGGATCGGCGGTGATGAATTTGCTATTGTTTTGTTTAATCCTACCCATGCTCGAATGGAAAGCTTGAATCAATATTATGTATCGCAAATTGAAAATCATAATTGCCAATCGCCCCATTTGCCGCTTAGCGTTTCTTTCGGGTGGACCATCGACAATAATTCCAACATCGAACATATTGTAAAAACGGCTGACAATAATATGTACCGCACAAAGATGTATAAGAATCAAAGCGTTCGCAGTTCCATCGTTAAATTGATGATGAAAGCTCTTGAAGCGAAAGATCATATCACGGAAGGTCACGCTGACCGAATGGGAGATTTGCTGGACAATATCGGGCGAAAATTGGAATTTTCTCAAGCGCAACTGGCAGATCTACGGCTTTTTGCTAATTTTCATGATATCGGTAAGGTTGGTATTGCGGAAAGCATTTTGAAAAAACCGGCCAAACTGACGGATGAAGAAATGCTAATCATGCGCCAACACAGTGAAATCGGGTTTCGTATTGCGAGGTCATCCCCTGAGTTGGAACCGATCGCAGAATGGATTCTCCACCATCATGAACATTGGAATGGAGAAGGCTATCCTTTGGGAATATATGGGGAACAAATTCCGCTTTCTTGTCGAATATTAGCGATTGTGGATGCATATGATGCCATGATGAGCGATCGGCCTTATCGTAAGGCGATGGGTAAAAAAGACGCGATACAGGAAATTAAACGGTGCCGGGGAACGCAGTTTGATCCGGCTATTGCCGATCTTTTCATTAACTTGATATTGGAAGATAAAAGTTAGCTGATTGACGGCAAGGTCAGTTCCCGGGAAAAAGCGGTTAGGAGATTGATTCCATCCCAAATATAGTGAAACGTCAGTGATTGTCCGATTGGAACAATGCGGGTAAAGCATCGGCCTTGGGAGCGGGCAGCGAAATTGCATAATTCTTGCTGGCTAAAGCCGTAAACAGAAAGGGTTTGATCCCTGTACGATACGAAAGGCAGCAAGTCGACTAATTTATTAACTTCTGTTTCCCAAAAAACTCCGTTTCCAGGATGCTGTTGGCGGAGCTCGGGAGTTATCTCTCTGATGTGTACGCGATACGGATGATCGGCCGATTCTGAAGAGATAGAATTGGCTATCCCTTGGGCGGCCAAACGATAGCCGCAAACCATCCGGTTGATCCGGCTGGCGCTATCTTGCATAACTTGTTTTTTTTCAATGATGACTTTAAGACCATCCCAGAAACGCTGTTTTGCAGCATAAATGGTAGGGTCGTCACCTACCCAGGCTATCAGGCGGGGTGACGAGCAGGCGTTTTGGTTGAACCAGAAGGCATCATTAAAAAATTGTTCAAGCAGTTGCGTATATTCGTCTGCGGGCGCAGCCAATATCTTTTCCGCCTGCAAAGCGCACCATGAAAATTTATCGGCGAATGGAATTTCGACTGCTGCCGGCGGCAATGGAATAGAGCGGATATGACTGATGGTTTGGTCGCCGCCCCAAATAACACGTACTTGACAATACGAAGAGAGTATCTTTGTAATCTCATCTTCGTGTCCGTAACTTAGGATGATATTTCGATTGCGAATCGGCGCAAATCTTTCGTCCAGCAATAGATCATTCAATAATTCCAGCAATGGCTGCAATTGCACTTGGCTGCGCGAAGAAAGGCGGACAATATTCGCATTGCCGGTCAACAGAGCTAACAACCAAGAATACATAAAAATACTATCCACATTGGTTGGCACAATATGCAAGACCACCCCTCTGGGCAGAGGGGTTGAATGACGGTAATATTGTCTATATTCCTGCATGATTTGGTAGACATGGGATTTTCTCATCCAATAGGCCAAGGCAATGAGTTCCGGCTGCTTCCGGATCTTCTTTGAATTCATTATGCGCAGCGAAACGGTGTGGACAAAATCAAGCAATAAGGGATCGAAAGGAGCCGTGGGAGCTTCCTTGGCCAAATATTCAACCTGTTGCGGCCAGTCTTGGCACGATATTGGCGATGGAAGAAGAATTTCCATTATAATATCCTCCTGTCAAAGGCATGGGTATCACTGCAACCCCTGATTTCTGACGCCGGCAGCCGTCCTTCGATCGTGAAAAATTTTCCTTTTCTGCCGCACTGGCAGGTGTCTTCACCCCAAACCGTCCCGATGTCTTCGGTGAGAAGGCTGTGACCAGGATAGCTGATGGGCAAAGCACTTACTGTTTGCACAATTCCGGTCTGACCGATCGGATTGGGTTCCAATGTAGTAAAATTGCGAATGATGATATCGGCAAAATCCGGGGCGTGCAGATATCCGCATTCACATTCCACATAGATGGAGCCTACTTGTTCAACCATCCCATAAAAATTATGAATGCGCTCAATGCTTGTTTCTGTTTGTAATGCGGCTTTAAAGGCCGTGTTGTCAACCGCAAGTTCCTGCATTTTTTTCCATCCACCGCTATGGATTAAGATACTGTTTGCCAAATTTAGCTTTATTTGTCTTTGGATCAGTTCCTGATAGAAATATTTCCAGATCATAAATGTAAATCCGAATATCAATAACGGCTGTCTTTGATGTTTTTCCAAAAAAGAAAAGAATTCTTGCCAGCGCACATTCATATCCTGATCCAAAAGGAAGAAGTGATCAGTGCCAAACAAAGACATTCCCATAAGGCCGGCGCCGCGTGCGCTGAACGATTTTCGATTTTGTATACTTGTTTGATTATCAACGAATATCATTGGCAGGCGTTTTTTGCCGATGAACGAGGTAATGATGGACGTTAATGCCTGCGTTTGGCGAAATGCTGTTTCGCTGTCCAGATAAATCTTTGAGACTGCTTGTGAAGTCGTACCGCTTGAAGTTAAGGTTTTAACAATGTGTTCTTCGGAAATGCTGGCTAGGTTCAAAAGCTTGAATAATCGGACCGGCAGCATAGGAAAGGAATGCGAGATCGTTTCAGCGTTCGCTTGATGCTCCAATGCCTGCAGGATGCGGAAATATTCTGGACAATGCTGACTATGGTATTCGGTCAATTTATTCAGCGCAGCCAATAATTTCGGCTGTTTCTCTTGGCTCGACAAAGAATAGGGGTTTTCTGTAAAAAAATCCGCAAGACTCATTCCAAAAACCTCTTTTGCAATTCTTGATAGTCTGTTTTTCCCGTGGGCAAGTGCGGAATGTCAGTTTCAACCTTGATCGTAAACAAGGTTGAATGAATTTTAAGATGTTGTGAAAGAGCCAATTTAACATTGGAGAGCAGGTCGGCATTGGACAGGATGACAATTAAATGATCATCGCTGCCGATGCAATAACAATTTGTTTGGCAAAGATTTTCCAAGGTTTGTTCGATTTCGTCCAGATTGACTCTTTGTCCTACTAATTTTAAAAACCGCTTTTTTCGTGCCGTAATATAAAATAATCCTGTAGCTGCATCCATGCGGGCAATGTCGCCGGTCGCCAGTTTACCTTGCAGTATATCGCCGAGCGCCAGGTCCTCACGGGATTCGGCATATCCAAGCATAACATTGGGACCGTAGTAGATGAGTTCGCTGTTCGTTTCATCAATTTCAAACGTGCCTTTCGGGATTGCAACGCCAATGGAACCGAGGTTGTCCAAGAGCTTGTCCTGCGGAACATAGCTCATGCGGGCGGTGGCTTCTGTTTGACCGTACATGACAAAAAAACGAATGTTTTGTTTGCCGGCCTGATTGGCGAAAAATTTTTGGAGGTTTATATCAAGCCGGCCGCCTGCCTGGGTCATTGTTTTCAACGAAGGCAATTTCATATTGCTGAACTGCAGGCGAAACAACATTTGATACGTATAGGGTACGCCGGCCATTGATGTGGCCCCATGCCGCTGAAAAAAACTCCAAAACGTTTCTGTCATGAGGGAATCATCCGTTAACAAAAGAGTCGCGCCGGTATTCAGGTGGCTGTTGATGACAGACAAACCATAAGAATAATGCATGGGCAGCGTGGTAATCGGTCTTTCTTCCGAAGTAAGCATAAGATACTCGGCAATTGAGTCTGCATTTGCCTGTAAGTTTCCATAGCTCAGTCTCACGAGTTTAGGACTTCCGGTTGAGCCGGAAGTGGTTAATAGAAGTGCCAATTCGGAATAAATTGCCGGCTCGTTTTGGAGAATGGTTTTTATCTGCAAGGCATAGCCGTCCGTAGAAAAAGTGACTTCGAAGTCTTGGTATTTTTCATGTTCTTCGGGGAGCCACAACCAATCAGGACGATATGCCTCGATTAAATTGCTGACGAAAGAATGTTCCAGGTTCGCGTCCAACAAGTAAACGGATTGTTTTTGCTGTAAAGCTGCTAAATAACAGGAGATGCTCGCCAGATTATTTTTACAAAAAATAAAACCTAACGTTTTTCTGTTATGATGAATTTCTGCCGCGATTTTATTGACGATTGTTTGCAACTGGCCGTAAGTGCATATTCTATCGGTTTCGGCTTGTATTAAGGCAATCTTCGCGGGCGGATGATTTAAATTCCAGAAATACACAGCATCAACTCCTGTCTGTGGCTGCGGCCGTCAAAGAATAGCGAATTAATCAAATCGCATGCCGTATTTTACCAAGATTTCTTTTGCGGCTTTAAACGTACGTATGGCAATAATGTCTACCGTTTCGATCATTGTATCCAGCTCTTCATCTAAAGCACTGATTAAATTCATGTGAGCCACGGAATCCCATTCAGGGATGCTGTTGTAGGTTAAATCGTCAGTTATCCTTTCTATGGGCAGGTCTAATGAGTCGGCAAATATTTTTTTTAAGCGTTGTTCCACGATGATTCCTCCTAGTAGTTTAAACAATTTTATCCGTTATCGTCATATTTATATATGCAATAATTGTGCCATATAATGCGTTGATTAACTTTTGTTTTAATTATTGAGGTGAAATAAAAAAGAGGAAAGAGTTTAAAGCACAAATGAGAACGGATATAATTAAAGAATGACAATATGTGGATTTTTTTACTCCGCCGATTTGTGGACCGATAACGCATGATAATGGACCCTGTTTTACCAACAAATTAGTTTGGAGGCGAGCCAATGACTGGGCGAATGAAAAAAGGTTCAGAACGGAGTCAGGATGCAAATTTTGAACTGGAGGCAATCGTCAATTCGTCTTACGATGGAATGTTTATTACTGACAGCTCGGGAAAAGTTCTGCGGTTTAATAAGGCTTACGAACGGATAACCGGTATTGAACTGAAAGAAGCGGTCGGAAAAAATATGCATGATTTAGTAGAGGAAGGCCTTTACGACCAGTCGGTAACCTTACTTGTAATTAAAACAAAAAAAACGGAAACGATCAACCAAGTTATTAAACGGACCAATAAAACAGTCCTGGTAACCGGAAATCCTATCTTTGATGAACAGGGAAATTTATTTCGCGTTGTCACGAATGTCCGCGATGTGACTGATTTGGTGCATTTACAGAATCAACTTTCAGCGAGTAAAGAACAAAGTCGCAGATACAAGGCCGAATTAGAACATTTACGATCTATCCATACGCAGCATCCGGACATTATTTACAGCAGTCAAGCGATGGCCCACGTGATTGAACTGGCTGCCAAAATAGCGGATGTTGATTCCAATGTGCTTATCACCGGTGAATCAGGTACGGGAAAAGAACTGATTGCAAAACTAATACACAATACCGGAAAGGGGCCGAAACAACCGTTTATTAAAATTAATTGCGGAGCGATACCGGAGCAACTGCTGGAATCGGAATTGTTCGGTTATGAGGGCGGGGCCTTTACCGGCGCGAAAAAAGAAGGTAAGCCTGGTATGTTTGAGCTTGCGCATTGCGGCACCCTGTTCTTGGATGAGATTGGGGATTTGCCGGCCATCCTGCAGGTTAAATTATTACGGGCCATACAAGAAAAAGAAATCATGCGGGTTGGCGGCATTAAACCGGTTAAAGTAAATGTTCGCATTATTACCGCAACCCATCGTGATCTGTTATCGATGGTGAAAAATAGGCAATTCCGCGAAGACTTGTATTACCGGCTGATGGTTGTTCCGATCCGGATACCGGCGTTAAGGGAAAGGCCGGAAGATATTCCTTTGCTGGTTATGCACTTTCTGGATAAATTCAATACCAAATTTAATTTTAAAAAATATATGTCTCCGAGTGTTATCGATCGTTTGGTGAAGTACAGCTGGCCCGGCAATGTACGGGAAATGCAGAATGTTATTGAACGAATGGTTGTAACTTCTGTGGAAGATGAACTGAAAGATCAATATTTGCCGGACACGATTTATAAAAAAACAAGGTATATTCCCAGTAAAAGCGCTAAATTAAAAGAAGCTATGGATGAGACAGAAGCGTATTTAATCGATCAAGCGCATATAAAATACGGTTCTTGGCAAAGGGCTGCCATGGAATTAGGGGTAGACAGGACAACTATTTTTAGAAAAGCGGCAAAATATGGGCTCCTTGAGTAGCAGATTTGCAACAGTAGCAATTCTGCACACTTGCGCGTGGTCATAATATTCAAGCTTTATAGATAAAGCGTGGCATTTTTGCACAAAAAATGCGGATATACGAATGAAAAAGTAAGAAAAGATGCGGGGCGAAATGCGAAAAGCAGTTGCTTTTCAGCGTTTTGTTGCATTGGCATGAATTTTGCACATAAAGTCATAGTAACCGCAACTTTTAACAAAAAACCGGAACCTTCATTCAACGCTCCCATGGAGGCGGAGGAAAAGAACACTGAGCTGAAGCCGGAGAGCGTAGCGGGCGCTTGAGAAGCGACAGATAATAGTAAAATATTTAAGGAGGAATCACAAATGGCTTTAAAGACACCTGAGCAGTATGAAGAAAGTTTACGCAAACTCAATCTCAAAGTATTCATGTTTGGCGAGGAAGTAAAAAATCCGGTTGACCATCCCATTATTCGACCATCGATGAATTCAGTTAAAAAAACATATGAATTGGCGCATGTTCCGGAATACGAAGATTTGATGACGGCAACCTCCAGTTTGACCGGAAAAAAAATAAACCGTTTTTGCCATTTGCATCAAAGCACAGAAGACTTAGTGAAAAAAGTAAAAATGCAGCGCCTTTTAGGTCAAAAAACGGCAGCTTGCTTCCAACGCTGTGTGGGCATGGACGCGATCAATGCAATGGATAGTACGACCTTCGAATGTGACCAAGCCAAAGGGACCCATTACCATGACAATTTCGTGAAATTTTTAACTGTGATGCAAGAAGAAGATTGGACCGTAGATGGAGCCATGACAGATGTCAAAGGGGATAGGGGCCTTACTCCCAGTAAGCAAGCCGATCCTGATCTGTATGTGCGGATTGTAGAAAAACGCGACGATGGCATTGTGGTTCGCGGCTGCAAAGCGCATCAAACCGGTTGTATTAATTCCCATGCCATTATTGTTATGCCGACTATCAGCATGGGGCCGGAAGATACCGACTATGCAGTATCCTTCTGGACTCCGTCTGATGCCGAAGGGATTTTCTATATCTACGGACGACAATCCTGCGATACCCGCAAGCTGGAAGGCGGAAAAATTGATGTCGGCAATGCAGAGTTTGGCGGACATGAAGCCATGATGATTTTTGACGATGTATTTGTACCTTGGGAACATGTATTTATGTGCGGCGAATTTGAATACAGCGGTATGTTGGTCGAACGGTTTGCCGGCTATCATCGCCAAAGCTATGGCGGATGTAAAGTGGGCGTAGGTGACGTATTAATTGGTGCCGCTGCTTTAGCTGCAGATTATAATGGCGCTAACAAAGCTTCGCATGTAAAAGATAAACTTATTGAAATGATGCATTTGAATGAAACCCTTTACGCCTGCGGCATCGCCTGTTCGGCAGAAGGGTATAAAACTGCTTCGGGAAATTACTTCATTGATTTGCTGATGGCTAATGTCTGCAAGCAAAATGTTACCCGGTTCCCGTATGAGATTACTCGTTTGGCGGAAGATATTGCCGGCGGCATTATGGTAACGATGCCAAGTGAAAAAGATTTCCGGCATCCTGAATTAGGCAAGTATATCGACAAATATTTGCGTGCGGTAAATTCCGTTTCTACTGAAAACCGGATGAAGATTATGCGGCTGATTGAAAACTTGACACTGGGTACGGCGGCTGTTGGTTATCGTACGGAATCTATGCATGGCGCCGGTTCTCCTCAGGCGCAACGCATTATGATTTCCCGTCAAGGCAATTTAGGGAAAAAGAAAAAACTGGCTAAAGCCATCGCCGGTATTACAGATTAATTTTTTATCTCGTTAACAGCCTGTAAGACCCCGCCCTCTTAGGTCGGGGATCAACAGGCTATAACACTCGAAACCCTAAAGGGAAACTTCGGCTTCGCGAAATCAAAGATTTCGAGCCTCAGTCTTAAGTTCGCTCTAAGGGTTCGGCGGGGGAAATAACCCCCTCCGAACCTAAGGCTCACTTATATTGAGGTTGGCTATGGAAAGAGAAATGACAGATGGAAAAAAATGAAATTGTTCATATGGTAAACTAAAATTTTAAGTTCTTTGATTTGGAAGGCTTGCAGAAATGCAGGTCTTCTTGTTCTTTTTAGGAGAATGGAGGCAGATAATTATTATGGCGGCAAATGCTGGTTGTTGCGGCAATAGGTTGTCATCGTCAGATATATGGTGTAAAATATAAGGGCTGTTAAGTTTGTTGACGTGCTTCAGTTTATGAGAACTGTAATACGGAATTTTGGGAACGGGCGGAATGTTTGGCAGGTATTTGTCTTCGTGAATTTTTTGATTGAGGGGGATAAGAATGACGAAAAAATTTACCAGGATCGCATCTTTTGCAATTAGTCTTGTTTGTATTGCCGGTTTGCTTGCGGGCTGCGGGAACAGTGCGAGCAAGGATATCAAAATTGGTATGGTGTACGAGTTAACCGGCAATACCGCATCCTACGGCACTTCGGCAGCGAATGGCGCGAAACTGGCGTTCAAGGAAATCAATGCCAGTGGCGGCGTATTGGGAAAACAGATCCAATTAGTAACTGCGGACAACAAAGGGGAGCCTTCGGAATCGGCAAATGCTATGACGAAGGTAATTACGCAGGATAAAGTAATTGCCGTCACCGGTTTTACCGTCAGTTCCTGTGGGATCGCCGGTTCAGCGGTAGCGGAGGACAACAAAATTCCGTTTGTTGCGGCGGCTACTGTCAATCCGGGGGTAACGGTTGACCAGCGTACCGGCAAGGTGAAAGATTATACGTTCCGCGCCTGTTTCATTGACTCGTTCCAAGGACGGGTAGGAGCTAATTTTGCGCTCAACGGCCTGAAAGCCACAAAAGTGGCAATCATGACTGATAGCGCCAGTGATTATAGTAAAGGGTTAACGAAAATATTTAAGGAAGCTTTTGCCGGTGGCGGCGGGCAAATCGTAATTGAGGAATCGTACCTCCAAAAAGACCAGGACTACAAGTCGGTTCTTACCAAAATTAAAGCGCAAAATCCTGATTTGTTGTACATTCCCGGCTATTATGAAGATGTGGGCAAGATTATCAAGCAGGCGCGTGAACTGGGAATTACCATACCGATCTTAGGCGCTGATGCTTGGGATTCGCCAACTCTCGTTGAATTGGGCGGCGCAAAAGCCTTGAACAATACTTATTTCACCAATTTCTATTCAGTGGAAGACAAAAACCCGACGTCCAATGCGTTCGTAGAAGCCTATAAAAAAGAATATGGGCAGGTCCCGGATTCGATGGCGGCAATGGGTTACGACGCTGCAAGATTACTGGTTGATGCCATTAAACGGGCTAACAGCACTGAAGCAGGTAAAATCCGCGAGGCGTTGGCCGCGACGCAAAACTTTGTCAGCGTCAGCGGGGACATGAAGTTGAATGAGACCCATGATGCGGTGCGTGGCGTTGTTATCATCGAAATGAAAGACGGAAAACAAGTATACAAAGAAACCGTAAAATAAAATCGCCAAATGGAAAAATGTCCTCTGGCATTGGAAAAGGTTAACAAAGTAAAGTTAATATTGCGAAAACACTTTGGTGTATTGCCTAATGGATTTGAATATGCTATACTGGGTTCAATTCAAATTTCTTAAGCGATGGGGCTTACAGACGCATAGCGTTTGTAAGCCCTTGACTGGTTTTTAACAAGAAAATATTGGTGCAAGTACAGCTTGCGGTAAAGCGATGAGGCTTACAAATTTTATAAAATTTGTAAGCCTGTATGTTTTTTCGGAGCAACAAGACCGGTGAAGGAGGTGGTTGTATCGAACGAGCGCAAAACAAGAGAAAAAGAAAAAAGGCTTCGCGGGTATTGCAGTACCCATGAAGCCGTGAGCAAGGCTGTAGTCCCCAGTTGCGCCAGGGTTTATTCCTTATGCCCATTTTCATTATAAACAGGCGCCTTGCTTTTTACAAGTGAAAAATAGTGAGGAGGAAGAAGATATGAGACAAGTTGCTATTTACGGTAAAGGTGGAATTGGTAAAT